>Ga0116148_1000003_pt1 | contig 272113 bp, 210 predicted proteins | sample AD_UKC055_MetaG_FD_89786 | JGI IMG/M metagenome (GOLD analysis project Ga0116148, IMG submission 89786) | Active sludge microbial communities of municipal wastewater-treating anaerobic digesters from USA - AD_UKC055_MetaG | ecosystem: Engineered > Bioreactor > Anaerobic > Digestate | place...
GGCGTGCGCCTGCTTCAATGGGGCCGCCGCTAAAAGCAGCGGAAAATTTTGGTGGGCTTGAGCCCGGCAAATTCCGTCAGTCGGCTTCAATGGGGCCGCCGCTAAAAGCAGCGGAAAATACGTGTCGCAGATTACACCGAAATTCGGTAGCTTGCAAGGCATTTTGCGAGAGCCCCCGCTCCGAGGTCCCGGCAAGGGCTCCTGGAACAGGTTCGCTTCTTCCGTTTTCAAGGACCTGGATAGGGGATCGAGCACCCCCCAGCTTTTCGTCATCACACGACCGCTCGAATCATACCACGATAGCCAGCAAAGGCGCTTGCCCATAGGGCCGCCCGATCGAAGAAAAACTCGTCATCGCCCTGCCATGCGCCGGCCCCACATCCACAAATAGTACTTGATCCTCACGGTGATGAATGATCTCCCCTAGCTTTCCTCTCAATTCCAATCGCTCCATCTCCGTCAACTCACAGCGAAACACCGAAAGCTGCACATGTTCCCCATAGCCTCGCATGGTCTTGTACACCTTCCGCAACCTCTTCGGGTCGCTGATGTCGTAGGCAACCACGTAGGTCTGTCTCATCGCCGCCTCCTTACCGCGTCCGAAATGATGGATAGGCTTCGATTTCCCCAAGCAACAAACGCCCCAGCAAACGCGCCTGGACTTCAATCACCCTCCGATAGCTGATCCGATAACCAAATACCGGATGCGTCACCAATTGATCCATTCGACGTTCATAAGCTTCGATGAACTTTTTTCTTCCCGCCGAAGCAATCGCCACACCCGTGGGAGCCACGACGAAATCGTCGGGCTTGAGCACGCCGTTGTTGACAACCCCAACCACCACGGAATCCGCCACGATGGGTCGAAACTCCTCCATCAGATCCAGCGCCAACGAAGGCCTTCCAAAGCGAGTCTGATGATAAAAACCCAACATAGGATCCAGACCCACCGTCTCCAAAGTGACCGCAAACTCCTTGGTCAACAGCGAGTAGGCGAAAGAAAGCATCGCATTGACCGGATCTCGGGGAGGTCGACGATTGCGACCATCCAATTCGAACGCTGGTTCGACCTTCGACTTCAACATTCGGGTAAATTCACCGAAATACGTGCGCGCCGCCGTTCCCTCCAACCCCAACAACGACTCGAGGGCTTCGGCTCGCTCCGCCTTGTACGCAAGCTGGTCCAATTCCGACAACGCTTGCGCCGTTACCCCGATCGCGTTGCGCCGGAGCATCGTTCGACTGTTTTTCACTTTGCCAACCACCAGCCCTCGCGCCACCTTCAGGCAGAACTGCGGATCCATCGCCGCCCGCACCTGAGCCACCCGAAGTTCCACGTTTTTGCTGCTCAACCCCCGGACCCGGCTATACATCCAGCCGCCGTAGGTAAAATAAGTCAACGGAATATCCCGCTCCATCAAGGCTCGTATCGCCTGGGTCGTGATCTGCACATTGCCTAACACCATGACCTGCGACAACATGGGAAGACGAACCTCGATAGCAGCCCCCGCCTGCCGCCGCACGATGATCAGCTCCCCCTCGACCCGGATCTGCGCCCCTTGCTCCTGAATATAAAGTGGCATTTTATCATCTCGCGCAGGATGAAGCCGTCGCGTCAGGGCCGCTTCCCCCGTCCCCGCAAGCTGCCAGGGATCCGGCTCGAGGGGTCCCGTCAGCTCCGGATACAACGACAATTGCTGCGCCAACGATGCCGGCTCCCCCTCCTCGGGCCGATCGTGCAGTAGCCTCGTTTCGTCGGGCAGGCAGATTCCCACCAGAGAACACCCCTGGCACTTTTGCTCATCTTTGGTGGGAGGAGGTATCTGTCCCTTCGCCGTGAGTTCCTTGATTCTTCGCACCGTGCTCACCACCATCGCCAACAAAGAAGGCTCCAACGCGATGCTCACACGGCGTCGAGATCCCGCAAAATACAGCGCTGCTTCGTTGCAGATATACCCATGCTCCCGCAGCAACATGGCCTGGGCGGCGAGTTGCGCTCGCTCCGGGTTTCGAATCCAATCGTATTCCGGAGCCTTGCCACGCTTGTATTCAATCGGGATGACTTCTCCACTCTCGTTTCCCTGAACAACGTCGATCTTGGCCGTGATCCCCAGTTTTTCAGAGGACAACCACACAGAACGAGCGGCATACGGGATGTCGTCGTCCGAAGCGGGTGAATCCTCGATGGACTCATCCGGACGCGGAGGGAGCCGACCAGCGGGCTCATCGGCGCGACGATGCACGAGCTTTCCTTCCACCGTGAACGTGTTGTGGGAAAACTCGCCCTGCACCCACTCGAGGTACATGAGCCTCTCGCAATACAGGGCTTCGTTGATCATCCGCGCGGGAACGAGTTCCGGTGCAGACGAAGGAAGTTGCGGTTCCCACGGCAGAGTTTTCGCCCGCGGTTGTTTCGCGGGACAGGGAGATTGAGCTGAACTCACCTTGTTGGACATGAATCCCCTCCATGGTCACGAAGACCGGACCCTTATACTCCGTTTGGAGTATGCCCTATTACCGTCGGACCGCAAGGATCCGGCTTCGAGGCAGCAATTTTTCCTTGGATACTGTCGAAAACAACTAGCCATATCTCCTATCCTCCCCTATACTTGGCCGCCGTCATTCGTCGGATCAATTCACGAGGTCAAGGGGCTTATCGTGGGACAGGGAAGCGCAGCAGAGACGGTAGCAGCCATTTTCTTGGCGTTCGTGGAGCAACGAACGTGGAGGCAGGCCGAACTGGCCCAACGAATTGGGGTTTCCGTTCCATGGCTCCGGAGGCGTCTTCTATCCCTGCAAACGGCTGGCATGCCCCTCGAAAGGGACGACGAGACTCCCCAGGTCTATTGGAGTGTGCCTCGGGGCTGGTTTCCTGGCGGAATTGTGCTGACGGGAGAACAAGTGGTCGATCTGCTTCCCATCGTGTTGCGCGCGCCGAAAAGCAAAAGACAACAACGCGTGCTTCGCTTGCTGGCAGGATCCGGATTGGATGTGAGTTCGCAACAAACGGTGGTGGCGGGAACACTGACGGCGCTCGAAGATAGTGTGTTGGGAGTATTGGAACAAGGGGCCGCTACGAAGACGGTGACGCGGCTTCGCTATCAATCGCATTCCGACGCGGTCGCGCATTGGAGACACGTTTCCGTGCAGCGCGTGATGGTAGGTCAACCCGTTCGTTTTGTGGGCCTATGTCATAAGGCAACGCAATTACGTTGGTATCGGCTCGATCGCGTGAGCGCGGCGGAATTGGCCGGCCAAGAGCCGTGGCAGAGCGTGAGCGTCGAGGTTTTGGACAAGTTTATAAGCGAAAGCGTGGGAGGCTTCCACGGAGGGGAAACGGCAAGAACGCTCTGCTTTTCGGTACGCGACCCCGAATCCCGATGGGTGGCCGACAATCTTCCCGCGGGTTGGCAAGGGAAATTCACGGAAAACGGTCTGGAAGTTCAGGCGCAAAGCGCATCCCTCCACCAAGTGGCGCGGTTCGTCGTGAGCCTCGGGGAAGCCGCCCTTTGCGAAACCAACGAATTGCAGGCGGAGGTTCAAAGGTTGGCCCTGGGAGCCCTGCATACGTCCCAGGCAAGACTGAATATTCATTCAGTAGCGACTAACGAGTCGAGTCTTTGGGACAGCAAGTCGTGATACGCTTCTTCCAACCATGACGTGGGAGTGATGATGGTGGGCGAATATCAACCCTGGTTTGAGAAAATTGCTGGACAGAACGCAAAACCTCATGGGTGGCAGCAACGACTCGGCGAAAGCCCTTGCTGTGAGAATCGGCTCATCCGAATTCCCACAGGCTTCGGGAAAACGCTTGGCGTTCTTTCTGCCTGGCTTTTCCACCGTGTCGTCTCCAACAACGACACCTGGCCGCGAAGGCTCATCTGGTGCCTTCCCATGCGAACGCTCGTGGAGCAAACCCTGGCCGAGGCGGAAGCGGCGTGCGAAAGAGCTGGTTTGTTATGGAATGGCCAGGGCAGTCCCCAAGGCCTTGTCGGGGTATATCCGCTCATGGGCGGCATGGATGGCGGCCAATGGCACCTTTGGCCGGATGAATATGCCATTCTGATTGGCACGCAAGACATGCTCCTTTCCCGCGCCTTGAATCGCGGATATGGGGCCGGACGAGCGCGATGGCCGATGGACTTCGGACTGCTCAGCCAGGATGCCTTGTGGGTCATGGATGAGGTGCAACTCATGGACGTAGGCCTCATCACGTCGGCGCAGCTTCAAGCGTTCCGACAGCAAGATGAAAAGGAGAAAACATGCTTTCGTCCGTGCCGAACCTGGTGGATGAGTGCAACCCTGCAGCCCGGCTGGCTCGAAAGCCCGGACACCCATGCATGGCTCCCGGAGCTTCCCTCCCTTCGAATCGACTCCTCGTCCAGGACAGGTCCCTTGTGGGAAGTCAAAAAACCGTTGCGGCTCGAGAAAGAGGTCGCTCAACCCCGTATGCTGGCTGCTGCTGTCGCTCAACGGCATATCGAGCTTGGCTCTGGAACCCAAGGCCCGACCTTGGTGGTCGTGAATCAAGTCGACCGGGCGGTGGATGTCTATCAAGCCTTACGCGCGAATCGCAGCTTGAAAAACACGGATATTCGTCTGGTTCATAGCCGGTTTCGGCCCGCCGAACGAAAACGATGGAGAGAGGAATTCCTCTGTAAACAGCAGTGTCAGCCCGGAACCAATCGAATCGTGGTGGCAACCCAGGTGGTAGAAGCCGGTGTGGATTTTTCAGCAGCTTTGCTTTTTACCGACTTGGCCCCCTGGGCGAGTCTGGTGCAGCGAGTAGGCCGCGTGGCGCGCTGGGGAGGGCAGGGAGAAGTCGTCGTGGTCGATACCGCTCCCCAAAACGATGGTGCCGCAGCGCCTTATACGCTGGATGAATTGGAGGCTTCTCGGACAGCACTCACGCAACTAGCGGATATTTCACCTATTTCTCTTGAAACATTCGAAGAAAGCGCAAGTCCGGAGCTTGTCCAAAGCCTCTATCCCTATGATCCGGATCACTTGTTGTTGCGTCATGAAATCGACGAACTCTTCGATACGGCTCCCGATCTTTCCGGCGCCGATGTGGACGTGAGCCGGTTCATCCGCTCGGGGGAAGAACGGGATGTCTCGGTCTTCTGGGCAGAAGTTCCGGAAAAGGGCGTCCCTTCCGCCAATCGACATCCCCAACGGGATGCCCTATGTTCCGTGCCTTTTCTGCGTGCCCAGGAATGGTTGTGCGGCAAACAAACCAAGACCAAAAGAGCGCCTCGTCTCGCGAAGCGAAGAAGCGCATGGGTTTGGGATTGGCTGGAAGGCACGTGGAAAGAAGCTGAGCGGCAGGATATTTATCCCGGTCAGGTCATTTTGGTGGATGCCAACTTGGGCGGTTACGATTGGAATGAGAAAACAGCCTCAGGAACCGGTTGGAATCCCACAGCACCCGGTCCGGTCAAGATCGTCGAAGGGGAGTCAACCCTGCCGGAGGATGAAGCAGATGCTTCCCAAGACAACGAACGTCTTAGTTTACAGGCATATAGAACGATTGCCTCCCACAGCATCGATGTGGCCACTTTGGCTCGCAACACGTCCACGCGATTGGTTCCAACGCTGCAAGACCTTTTCGAATTGGCTGGGCGATGGCACGATGCAGGCAAGGCCCATCCTGCTTTCCAAGGTTCCATTCGGGCCGATGGCCGCCCCGACCGTCAAGACCTCGCCAAAGCGCCGGAAAACGCCTGGCCGCGCGCTTTTCTCTACCAATCCCTCCAAGGGGACCGACGCCCAGGGTTACGACACGAAATGGCAAGCGCCTTGGCCTTGTTCGCAGTCTTGAAAGAACATGAACCTCTTCATCCAGCCCTGCTGGGACCATGGAAAAAATTGCTGGAGCAGCTCGGCACGCAACAGCAAGCCGACAAAACCGCTTCCAAACCACCGACAGAACTCGAAAAGCGTGTGCTCGCTTTGGATGCGGATTCGTTCAACCTGCTCGCTTACTTGGTCTGTTGCCATCACGGGAAAGTACGGCTCAGTTTTCATGTGAGTCCAAGTGATCAAAAAGCCCAGGCCCAGGGAGGTCCGCTGACGATTCGCGGCATCCGCACGGGAGACAGGCTTGCGGACTGTCTGCAAGGACAGCCTTGCGACCAGGCATGGCTTCTTGACCTTTCCCCCTCCACGGTCGGCCTCAATCCCACCACAGGCATGAGTTGGACCGAGAGGGCGCTCGGATTGCTCGAGGATTACGGGCCATTTGCTTTGGCGTGGCTCGAAGCGCTCATGAGAGCAGCGGACCAAAGAGCCTCACGAAAGATAACGAAAGATCCCTTGCTGAAGGGAGAATCGCTGCCATGAACATTCACCAATTGCGAGGTTGTACGCCTGAACCCTTGGCCTTTTATCTCAAAGCTCTTGGAGCGCTCCGGCTCGTTTCGGAACAAGTGGATTCCCAAGCGCGGGGATTTTGGAAAGATGAATGTTTTCACTTGGTTACAAGACTCGACGCAGACGGGCTGATGAACTTTTTTCTCCACGATTATCAACCCAGTCCCATCGTGGCCCCGTGGAACAAAGGTTCGGGCTTTTACCAAACAAAGGACCCTGGCATCTATCCAGTAGAAACATCCTCTTCGGAGCGATTCGCTCCTTTACGCGATGGAATCCAAGCCGCAAGACGACTCATCGACGAAATTGCCAAGGCAGATGCTGAAGTTCGAAAAATCAAGGATGAAACCAAAACAGGGACAAGCAGTGAACGCGCTCGATTGCGCTCCGATCCGGAATACAAACAACGGTTGGCGAAAGCGGAACGACGCTTCAAAGATGCAAAACAGCTACTCATTCCCCGATGCCGGAAGAATTGGCGAGGACGGGAACGTGAATGGTTTGATGCGGCGCTTGTTCTTGATGGCGACCTGACTCCGGTGTTTCCTGCCCTTCTTGGTACCGGGGGAAATGATGGCAGACTGGACTTTACGAACAACTATTACCAACGTCTGGCGGATCTATTCGTGCTGGATTCTCCAGAAGGTAAGCCACAGCCTAGCACTCGTGGATGGCTGCTCTCAGCATTATGGGGGACTCCCCTGCCTGGCGCGATTTCCGGGGTTGTGGGGCAATTCATGCCTGGATCGGCTGGTGGTGCCAACACATCGAACGGTCCCACGGGCTCGGCGCACCTCAACCCTGTCGATTTTGTATTTACCCTGGAAGGTGCCATCAACTTCCGGAGTGCTGCCACCAAACGTCTTGACGGTCGTTCGCGTGTGCAAGCTTCCGTGCCTTTTGCTTTTCCGTCAAATGCTGCTGGATACACCACGGCAGCGGTGAGTGATGAGGGTGGTCGGGGGGAACAATGGATGCCCTTGTGGGATCAACCGCTGACGTACCAGGAGCTTCTGCATTTTTTGAAGGAAGGACGAGCGCGCCTTGGCTCAGAACAAGTGCAGGAATCGCTCGATTTCGCACAATGCATCGCACGGTTGGGCACGGCTCGTGGCATCGTAGCTTTCCAACGCTTTGGCTATGTCGAGCGAAACGGTCAGTCGAACCTGGCGGTTCCGATGGGCCGATTTTTCGTCCATCAAGGCCAATCATCTCTCGATAACTTGGACGCACTGGCACCGTGGATCCTACGGTTGCGTCGTCAGGCGCGAACTCGGGCCCCCACCCGGCTCATCGCTGCCGAAAAACTGCTTGTCGATGCGATTTTCGACGTCTCCCAGCATCCGGAGGAACCCCTCCGATGGCAGCAGATTCTCCTTTCCCTTGCCAATATCGAAAGCGTATTCGTCTCAGGAACCGGTTTTGCCGCGGGCCCTGTCCCGCCGTTGAATCCGAAATGGGTGCAGGCCGCCGATGACGGATCCCCGGAATTTCGTCTGGCGGTTGCTTTTGCATTACAACGTATTCGTCAAGGAAAGCCCGATGGAGTGCGTCGCCATTGGCTTCCCCTCAATCGACAACAACGCTTCGAAACCACGGGAGACAGGGGATCGGCTCTTGCTCGGCGCCCGGATGTCGTGATGTTCGGAAGGGACGGCATCGGCGACGCTTTAGCTGTGGTCGAGCGTCGCCTCGTGGAGGCCAGTCAATCCGGCCAACGGCAATGGATGCTCGAAGCAGCGCGACGGACGGATGCTTCTCTCTCGGACCTTACCGCACTACTTTCCGGGGAAGTCGATATCACCCATACCATGAATCTGGCCAAAGCCTTGATGGCCATTGATCCTTATGAATGGCAGAGACAGCCCGCTCCTCCATCGCCCCCGTCGTTTGAGCAACGCTGGCCTGACGACTCCTGGGTAGCGATCCGACTGGCATTGCTCCCCTGGCCTTTGGACCATGTCCAGATTCCAACAGATCCCGCCATTGTGCGTCGGCTTTCCGCGGGCGATACCGCATCCGCCGTGCGATTGGCTTTGCAGCGGCTTCGTGCCGCGGGATTGCGCTGTCCTTTCTCGATTCCTGTAGGAAATCCGGACGGTCGCCTGTGGGGCGCCGCCCTTGCTTTTCCCATTTCTCTTCGTTCGGCACGCCAATTGGCACGCCGCTTCGATCCGGCTTCCACCATTACGGAGATGATGCCATGAGTGTTGATTTTCAGACCCTCTCCACCCTACCACGGTTGCTCTTTTCCATCCCTCTTGCGCCATTACAAGGCAGTCGATTTCAACCGACGGGTTTTCCCAGCCTCGGAGCGGCTACGTTCCAGACCTCGGAGGGAACGAGCCTGCTGGTGGAAAGCGCGCAGAGCATGGCCAACCGATTGGAAATGACGATCTGGGACGAGGCAAGCCAGGACGTCATCGAGACCGTGAAAGGAATCTCCCACGTAAAAGTCATGCGGGAAGGCAAATTTCTCACCGATACCATTTTGGAAGCCCATCGATTGAATAGCCCCTACTTGCTAGTGGAGAGCAGCAAGGCGTTTTTCAATCTGCTCAAAGAGGAACTGGGGGGCCTGGAAACAGGACCGATCAACCGCCGAATCCTAGCGGAAACGCTCTTGAAATTCGATATCGGTTCGCTGCTGCACGGCGTTTTCCTAGCAAAAAAGGAGTTGGCCGGCGGAAGACTGCGGATAGCGCGAGCCATTTCCGCATTTATCGAAGCGGATGGCGCCAAAGTGGCCGCCTCCGGAGGGGTCAAGAACGACCATGTCAATCCTTCGGGGGATACCAAGGCCGGATTTGGTAACGTTCCTTTCGCTCGCGACGAGTTCACGGCCGACACCATCACGCTGTACGTGAACATCGATCTCGCGCAAATTCGAGGCTATGGCCTGGGAAAAGACGTCGAGGAACTCCTCATCGCTTTGGCCCTTTTCAAACTCCGTCGCTTGCTTTCCTCCAATCTGCGTCTGCGCACGGCCTGTGACTTGAAAGCCACCCCGACGACCATCGAAGCCAGCGAACCCAAAGGATTCGTTCTTCCCACGGAATCGGATCTGGCAACGCTGGTAAAAGAAAAAATCCAGGCCACGAAAGATAAAATGAAGGTATCCGAAGCGAAGTACGATGAACCGATGAAGAAAGGAAAAGAGGAGCCTGAGGACAAACCATCGGATGACCGCTCGGAAAACCACGAGGATTGACCATGGTCACCATCGTATTCCGATTTCCTGGGGGTCGGTACCATGCCACGCCCACAGGTCATCACGTGAATGAAGGATGGATTGAATGGCCGCCGTCGCCATGGCGCGTGCTTCGGGCCCTCATCGCTACAGGGTTTACCAAGCTTCATTGGGTCACCATCCCTGACCCTGCGCGCAGCCTCATCGAAATGCTGGCAGACACGCTTCCAGAGTACGTCCTTCCCCGCGCCGGCACGGGTCATACCCGCCATTATATGCCACTCGCCTCTATCGACAAAGGACGAGAGAAAACCACTCTCGTCTTTGATAGCTGGGCTGATGTAGGGAAAGGACAGCTCGCAATCCGCTGGAACGTGATTCTTCCCGAAGAACAAACCCAGCTTCTACGGAACCTTGTGGAATCCATGAGCTATCTCGGACGAGCGGAGAGCTGGGTGGCGGGATCTCTTGCCGACGATTCCTGGAGCCCCCCTCCCGATTCGCTACGAGCTTATCCCTGTGAGGGTTCGAATCGCCCCGGTGCTGGATGGGAACAAGTAGCATTGCTCGCTCCGGAGCCCGCGAACGAATACAGCCGCTGGCGGGAATCGCAGATGGCTTGTATGCCGCAAGTCACTGAAAAGCCTAAGAAAAAAGGCAAAAAGAAGAGTACGAAACACGAATCGGACATCCCGGAAGACCTGATAGCCTGCCTGCTGGTCGACACCACATGGTTGGAAGCATCCGGCTGGAATCAGGCTCCCGGATCCAGAAAAGCGCTGTACTGGCGTCCTTTTCGAGCCCTCGAACCCGGGGCTCCCTTGCGTCGAAGAGCGATGCACAATGCTCCCCCCGTCGAAGCGATGCTCCTCGCTCTATCCACGCCTTCGGGAAACATGCATGCGTTGCCCCCAATCACACGTGTCCTTCCGCAAGCCGAACTCCTGCATCGTTCCCTCGTCAGTCATATCGCTCGCCTGTCTCCTTCCCATCACGGAACCCTCACAGGAAAGTCGGAAAACGGCTCTCCGCGCCGAGGCCACAGCCATGTGCATCTTCTTGCCCTGGACCTGGATAGCGACGGCCACCTGGACCATTTTTTGTTGTGGGCTCCGGCTGGACTCGACGCGGCCTGCCAGGAAGCGGTACGAGCTACCCGAAAAACCTATATGAAGGGAGGAGTGGGGGAATTGCAACTGGCTATCAGCGGGGCAGGCTCCCTTGGAGATCTACGCACGGCTCCCGGGCCGGAAGGCAAAAACTTACTCCAATCCATTGGAGTGTCTCCCGTTTGGACTTCTGCCACGCCTTTGGTTCTACCACGACACCTCAAATCCAAAGGGCGCCATACGCTGGAAGGCCAGATTCAAGAGGAGCTTGCGTCCCGAGGGCTGCCCCCCGCTACAAGCATCGAAATTCTATCGCAACAACAAGATTTCCTGCGCCGTTTTCCTCACTTCGTCCGCGTTCGGCGTTCCGGTCCCCCTCCCCCCGCCGACCAGGGTTATGCGTTAAGCCTGAGTTTCGACCAACCCATCGCTGGTCCCCTATGCCTCGGCTATGGAAGTCATTTCGGTCTCGGCCGGTTCGTAACCTCCTCCCCTCCCCCGTCATAGGCGCTTCAAGAAGAGAGAGCGGATACTTGGACGGCGTGGTGCCACGTCGGCCCATATGCTCAACCGCACAAGGGGTGTTGGGTCGCGACAAGCCGGCTTCGTTCAAGGCAACATCCGGTACCACACGGGCGGGTTTGAAACCCGCCCCTACATGCGAATGAATGCCGCATGGAACGCCGACGAATCCGGACAACCAATCCGCTCCCTCAGCCATCCCCTCATTTTTCCCCGCGCCTTTCCTTCACCCTGCGACAGATGGAAACAAGCACCTACCATCACGAGGTTGAATTTTCACTCGCCAGCAAACGAAGATAGTTCTCTCGCGCCGCAATCAGCGTGCGACGCATATTGCGCAGGGTCGCTCCCGCTTGCCGTTGCGACGCGTGGCCTAGCAAGGCCAACTCCACGATACTGATTCCTTCATGGATATCCGCCGCCTGCACTTCCGTCCGCCCTTCCGAAGCCGCCCTGCACCGCGCATATCGGGAAATCACAATGGTCGATAGCGCCAAATCGATGATGACCTCCATCAAAAAGCGCGGATCGCGGAAAATTTGCCTTCGCTCGAGGACCAGCCGCAGCAACCGGTTGATCGGACGCGCTTTTTCCGTCCCCAAAAACCGTTCCACCCCGTCCACGCTCCCCAGCGGCACGGGATTGCGAATATACAATACATGGACCGAGCCCCGACAGAGTATCCACTTGAGTTTCGTCCATAGCACCCGCAGCGATTGCATCGCAGACCGAGGGTCAATCCGATGATGCAACGCCACCCGCGACGGGTAGCTCAATCCCCCTAGCACGTAGGCATGGAGCGTCCGCGCTTGAAACGGCAGACTCGTGCTGAGTTGAAAACGAAATAGCTGCGTTTCATCCGCGCGGGCCAACGCTTCCGTCACCCCCGCATCGTCGGGCTTCTCCGACGATCCCGGCAGCGCATCTTCGAACGCTTTCGTCCAATCATAGAGTTCAGACAGCAATTCAAGGGGAGGCGCCTGCCGTTCGAGCCGTTCCAACCACTTATGAACGACACGCATATATTGACTCTGGGTCAAAATACGCCCGTGTCGGGTCGCCATCGCCTTGGACATCCTCTCCGATCCCCCTTTTTGGGATAGCTTGTCACGCAAACGCTGTACCGTAACAAGGTCCCCAATTCCATCGCGAATCGAAGGGCAAAGCTGGGACATCTGAGCCACGAGCTGGTCTTTTTCGTTGCTCACGAACCCAAAGGGGAAAGACTGGCAAGTTTGCGGCAAAAAATCGTGACCCAGCTTCTTTTGCATGCTGCATAATTCGTCGTCATCGAGAAAAACACATTGCGGCATCTGGTCGACGTCACGAATGGGCACCACGCCTTTGGCAATCCACGCCATCCCAGCGTCCCCCACCCGTTCCCGAACCCAAGGTTCCTTCGTAAAACGCTCAATCTCTTGCGTATTCAGCGGAATGGCCACGGGCAGCCTGCAACAACGAGCGTTGCAATCGCGACAATCAAATCGCTGCGTGGAATCAAATACTATCTTGGGAGCCATGAACTATGCCACAAATGCCATCAGTTATCGTCGACCAAGCCGCGAGCCAAACGGCCCTTGGAAACATCACGGATCGCTCGGTAACACCGTAATGACCATCGAATGGAACCAATCGCCCTGCCGCCCGGGATTCGGCCCCGCCACCACTACCGTATAGTCTTTTCCGTCCTGCAAAGACGACAAGGACAATCCACCGCGGTCGAGAGCATCGGTCAACAACGATTCGGCCACGGGCGTCATCGAGTTATCCACAAACACGCGAAGCAGGTTTTCCTGGGAACTGGTTCCCAGATTCGCCACGCTGAGTTCCTTCGATGGCGGTCTCGGCGCTATTTTTCCGGGTGAAAGGCTCGCGGCGAGCACCGTCGCCTTATAAGGAAACGCCGTAACGTGGTCGAGACCCAGTTTTTCTGTCGCCTTCGAAGCCGAAATCACCTGCACGCCCATCGCACCGGCCGGTGAAGACCGATCCATCGAAGCCACCATCATCGTCACATTTCCTTTTTCCGATGAATAATCATCTCCGCATACGCTCTGCGTGTCCGGGTCCTCTACCTGCATCGGAGCGCAACCCGCGGCAATCATCAGCACGCTACGCCCCCGCGACAATGTTCCCGCGGGTACGACGGGCAGAATAGTCCGCGTAATTTTTTCGGGGACAGCCTCCAATTCGTCACAACGACGGCCTTGGATGGTTTCGACGGCACCCGTATAGACGACCGGCTGGATGTCTTGCGCGGCAAGGTCTGCGCCTTCGAGGCTTTGGGCGGAAAACGCGCTACCATACAGCAAGCCAAGGGTGTCGGATGGCATGGCAAGCACGGGGAGGGGAACCATGCTCGTTGCTTTTCCAGCCAAAAAGCAAAGCCGAAGCGCCCGTGCATTCGGAATCCCATGAAAAAACGTAAAAACCGACGGCCCATCATGTACGAAACTGCTATCGGCCGGCGCGACATCGTCCATGGAAGCCTCGATTTCGCGATCGTTCATATTACCATCCGCACCTGATGCATCGTTCGAGACGCTGGCGTCCACCACGACCCCAGGCGAGGCATCGTTGGCTACGAGCGCGCTGGTATCCGGTCCACTGCATCCGCAGATCGACAGAGCAACCGTCACGATGGTTGCGACCATTCGCATGTTCTGTTCATAGCGCGCCCTCGGCCACGGATCGAGAGTTGATGCATGCTCTTTGGTTTCATCCTGCTGCTTTCGAACCAAAGAGTGTGCAACGATAGGCTTTGGGGATTCCCACAGATGAACGGAAAAGCATTACCTGCACCTTTGCGAATTTCGATCGACGCGCGTTCGGCCCACGTGATTCGGCGTGGGCATCCGTGGATCTGGCGAAGTGCGGTTCGGGCGACACCTCAGAAGCTCGACACGGGTGCGTTGGTGACCGTTTTCGATACGCGGGGACAGTTCGTGGCGCACGGTCTTTGGGATTCCTCATCCCCCATTGCCGCCCGAGTATATAGCAGGATTCCGCAAGAAACGTTGGGTCTTGGCACATTGACTTCCGCCGTTCTTCGGGCGGTCGATGATCGGAATGGCTGGTTCGATCTTGCGGACACCGATGCGTTTCGGCTCTGTCATGGGGAAGGAGACCGGGTTCCGGGGGTGGTGCTCGATCGCTATGGGACGATTGTCGTGGCGCGATTCGATGGAGAAGCGATCAGCACCTGGAGCGAGATGCTGCTCGGTTCGTTATGGCCCGCTTTGAAAGCCAGGGGGTTTACGGCGCTCGCCGTGCGAGATCCCACCCGCGGCAACGCCAGCGTCCGCGTTTTCGCCGGGGAGCGGATACCCGATACCATCACGGTCCGCGAGCGCGGCATGAAAATGGTGGTGGACTTGATGAAGGGGCAGAAAACCGGTGCCTTTCTCGATCAGCGGGAGAATCGCAGGCGGATCCGCGCGCTTGCTTCGCGGGCGCGAGTCCTCAATCTTTTCAGTTATTCAGGCGGGTTTTCTTGTGCAGCGGCGCTTGGAGGGGCTGCTCATGTCACCTCCGTGGATATCGCCCACGCCGCCCATGCTATCGCTCATGAAACGTTTCGACAAAACGGCATCGATCCGAACGCTCATTCTTTCATTACGGCCGACGTTTTCCTATTTCTCGAACGAGCCATCGACTCCAAGGAGCGGTTCGATCTGGTCATCAGCGACCCCCCATCGTTCGCGCCTAACGAAAAGTCTCTCCCCAAAGCCCTGCATGCGTATCGAAGGTTGCATGAGGCCTGCCTTCGTGTGGTAGCCAAAGGCGGGTTATTTTGCGCCGCTTCCTGCTCCAGTCACGTCACGCTCGACGCCTTTATCGGCACGTTGGATGATGAAGTCCTCGCCGGACGTCCGTTTCGCATCGTGGAAACCTTTGGGCAGCCCGCGGATCATCCTACGGTTCCCGGCTGGCCGGAAGGGCGTTACCTCAAGTTCGTGGTCATGGCGGAAGCCGCGGCGCGCCAAGCTTCACCATCACACTATCGCGATGAAAACCCCTGCGCCCAGTAATGCTCCGATCGATATTCGACCTTGGGCTGTCATGAGCGGTTGTAATCGTTCGCGCGACTTGTCCCCATCGACGATTTCGATGGGCTTGTGGTCGCGAACGTCCTTCGGAAATGTCAGGATGCATCCTGCTTTCTCGATCCGGAGGCAGGACCTCGATGGAGCTGACACTATTTATCGATCATCAATGCAATCTTCGATGCACCTATTGCTACAATGGAGAAAAATTCACGCGCCCCATGTCCCTGCAAACCGCCAAAAAAGCGGTAGAAGTAGCGCTTTCCCTCGGTAGCACACCCTTTTTCGACGTCTCGTTTTTCGGCGGAGAACCCATGCTCCGCATGGACCTCATCCGCGATATCGTCGAGTATTGCCACGAACGCCTGCAATCCCTTCGTCCCAAGCCGCCGTTGCGTTTCGTCATGAACACCAACGGCACCTTGCTCACGGACGATGCCATCGACTTCATGCGATCGTGCGGCAACTTCTCGGTGTTCGTATCGCTCGACGGCGACAAGGCGGTGCATGATCGATTTCGCATCCACGCGTCGGGACAAGGAAGTTTCGATGATGTCGTCGCGGGTATTCATCGGTTGAGAAAGGCGAAAATTCGCTATCAACTGGTGGGAGTGATCACGGCGCAGACCGCCTCTTCGCTCGGACGAACGGCTCGTACGCTGATGTCGTTGGGCGGGGATAAGGCGGTACTTGCACCGAATTTTCGGGATGAGTGGACCGATGCCTCCATCGCGGCCTTGCATCAAGGATTGTCGGATGCGGGACGAGTGTGGATGGACGTATTTCGTTCCGGAAAAAAATTTGCCCTGGAGCCATTGCATACCAAAATCCTCACCCATCTCAAAGGCGGTATCCCCTGCCCCAGTCGATGTAGAATCGCAGGTTCGGAGCTGTGCGTGAGCCCTTCGGGAAAGATTTATCCTTGCGCACAAATGGTGGGAGAAGACGATAACGACAGCTTGGTGGTTGGCCATGTCGACGAGGGCATGGACATGGATCGAGTGCTCGAATTGCAACGAAAGAAAGACCGAGTCGAAACGGTTTGTGAACCCTGCGCTTTGCGTGACCGGTGTCAAAGCCACTGCGGATGTCGACACGTGGCCCTTTCAGGCCAGCTCGGTGAAATCACGGCAGTTCTTTGCGAAATCGAAGCCGCGTTCATTCAAGCCGCGGACCGTGTCGCCGAACAGTTGTACTCCGAAAACTGTCCAGCTTTTATCGATTACTACTATAAAAAATCCTGGGCTCCCGCACAGGGCGGAGTTCTCACACAACTACGAAAATCCCGGAATCAATAACCCTCCGACAACGCCTTCCGCCGCTTTCGTCCTTCCCCGCGTTGCCTAGAAAACTGCGCTTCCTTCCTGCTCGATGATGGTACACTCCAGCCCATTCGTGGGCCGCAGCATCCGATATCCAACGGTGATGCCTCCCACCACACTCGTCTCAGCCACGATTCGGAAGGGGGATTTTTGGTGCTTGGTGACTCAGTTCAATCGAAAACGGCAACTCCCGCTCCTTCGGACCTCACGGATATTGCCGACCGCACGACCCTGCAACGAGTCATAGAAGCGTTCGAAGCCCAAACCGGAGTCCCTATCATCGTCGTGGACACCGACGGCATCGTTTGGACGGATTCCTCCAACAGCCAACCCCAGACCATCGACCCGCAAACCTCCCGGTTGCGATGGGTCCACTGCATGCAACAACTCGCGCACGATCCCACGATGCCTCGGGTACAAGCCATCGACGACGATCGTATTCGCGAAGCCTACGCCCCCATCATCGTGGGCAATCGTCTGCTCGGAAGCTACATCTGCGGTCCCGTTCAAATCATCGAAAAGGAGCCATCGCTACCTCCTGCTTCCTCCATTCCAGCCATGACATCGGCCCAGTTCGATCGGATCGCCTCGCTCCTTCAAGCGATCGCCTCGATGCAATCCTCTTACGGCCAACGACTGGCCGAACAACATGCCACGTACTTGCCTTGCGCAAATGCCAGCACGGACTTGCATTGCTTGCTCAACGCCATGGATGACCTGGTTTTTATCAAGGACGACCAGCATCGATGGGTCCTTGTGAACGATGCGCTTTGTCGATTCATGCGTCGACGGCGCGAAGAGATCATCGGTAAATCCGACTTCGATTTTTTTCCCGAGGAGGAAGCTACCGAGTTCTGGCGAATGGACGACGAAGTTTTTCGCACGGGGAAGCCCAATATCAACGAGGAGCGCTTGACGGACGGCTCAGGGATCACCCACGTCATATCGACAAAAAAGACGTTGCTCGAGGGCAGCGACGGCAAGCGATTTCTGATTGGCGTCATCCGTGACTTCACCGAACGTCATCAAGAAGAGGTCGAGCTGACTCGACATCGTGAGCATCTCGAAGAACTCGTGGCCGAGCGGACCATGGAACTGTCGAGTGCCAATCGTATGTTGCAACTCGAAATCGACGAACGCTTGAGGGCCGAAGCCGAAAAGCGAGAAATGCAAGCACAGATCGTCCATCAACAAAAACTCGAGGCCATCGGCCGGCTTGCGGGAGGAATCGCCCATGATTTCAATAACTTACTAACCGGTGTCTTCGGCCATATCTCGTTTGCCCTGCGCGACGAAACGATGGATCCGCATGCCAGGGAGTCGTTATTGCTCGTGCGAGAAGCGGCGACCCGAGCCGCGGATCTTATCAAGCAATTGCTCGCCTTCAGTCGAAAGCAAATCATCGAACCCCGTATCGTCGACTTGAATGCCCTCATCGAAAAGCTTCGACGACTTTTGGATCGAGTCCTCGGGGAGGACGTCAAGCTCATCACTCGCTACGATGCGCATCTGGGCAACGTTCGTGTCGACCCTGTTCAGATCGAGCAAGTCATCGTCAATCTGGCCATCAACGCCCGGGATGCCATGCCCAAGGGCGGCACGCTTCGCATCGAAACGATGAATCGTCGAATCCGAGACGTTGGCCTGCGCGATGACGAATCGATGCCTCCAGGAAATTACGCGGTCCTGGTGGTGAGTGACACGGGTGTGGGTATGGACGAAGAAACGAAAGCACGTATTTTCGAACCGTTTTTCTCCACCAAGGCCAAAGGACAGGGGACGGGACTCGGTCTTGCCACCGTCTACGGTATCGTCAAACAACACCGAGGGACGATTTTCGTGACCAGTTCTGTCGGTCAAGGCTCCATCTTCCAGGTCCTTCTGCCGTGTATCGACGCCCCTCACGAACCCGTTTTCGATCCGTCTGCAGAAACCATCCTCGGAGGAACCGAAACCATCTTGCTCGTCGAAGACGAGCAAGTCGTGCGACAAGCCACCGAAGGCATGCTCGAGCAGCTCGGATATCATGTCATCGTTGCGCAAGACGGTCCCCATGCTTTGCAAGCCAGCGAGCAATACCAGGGAATCATTCATCTTCTGATGACCGATGTGATCATGCCCGGTATGAATGGTAAGGAGCTTGCCGAATTATTGCTTCAGGCCCGTCCGAACCTACGTGTCCTATTCACCTCTGGTTACACCGATGATGTCATCGTCCATCACGGCGTGCTCGACAACGGGGTCAGTTTCATAAGCAAACCATTTGATAGCGCGGAGCTTGCCGGGCGTGTACGCAAGGCCCTCGAATCGTGATCCGTACCATCTCATCGTGAACCGGCGTTCGGCTTTGACCTTTCGGTCAAGCTGGGCCATGACCGGCCTCAGCCACGAGCCCATGGAAAGAGGAATCATGAATCGCATCGTTATCGCAACGGTCTTATCGATATCCGTTGGTGCATTGGCCTTGGCCTGCTCGGCGACTCCCCGTCCCGAACCACTTCCCCCCGAGGAACCCACCAAAGCGCTGGAGCCTACGAGCACACCCGTGGCTCCCGAGCCACCGCCCCTCCAAGAACAACCAAAAGAGGAGCCGCAAGATCAATCGCAACCTGCTGTCGACGCGGGACCGCCTGCCTGTCCCGAGGGCATGAAGCTCGTGGAAGGCGAATACTGCACCGAAGTCGAACAAAAATGTCTCGTGGAATGGTTCGCGCCTCAAAACAAAAAGCGTGTTTGCGAACAGTTCGAGCCTTCCACCCAATGCGTCGGCGCGCGTGTCCCCAAGCGGTTTTGCATCGATACGTACGCTTGGCCCAACCAGGCCGGCGCGCGACCGGAAGTGATGAACAACTTCTACCAAGCTCAGGTCAAGTGCGCCGCAGTGGGGAAGCGTATGTGTACGGAAAGCGAATGGACCTTCGCCTGTGAAGGACCGGAGATGAAACCCTTTCCCTACGGCTACGTTCGGGATCCGCGAAAATGCAACGGCGATCACCAGTGGGATGGTCCAAGCATGACCAAGGTCGCCAAACGTGACCCAACCGAATTGGCTCGTCTATGGCGCGGCGTTCCGAGCGGTTCCCAGCCCCATTGCATCAGTGACTTCGGTGTTCACGATCTTCCCGGAAACAACGATGAAGTGGTCGCCGGGGAAAAACCAGGCGCGCAATTCTCCAGCGTGCATACGGGAGGCCCCTGGTACAGCGGCGTCCGCAACCAATGCCGACCCAAGGTCTACACCCACGACGAAGGGTTTTATTATTATTTCCTCGGCTTTCGGTGCTGCTCCGAGCCCGACGGTCAACCTAACGAAACACGCACACCCAAACAAGTGCGCGAACGCATGAAATGGGAAGTCGTGGAACGGCTGGCTCGTTTCTCGATCGCAGAGATGCAGCAAAAACTAGAGTTGAAAAAGCAGGGCCAATGCACATGCTCCGAACGCGACATCCTTTGCAAAACCATGTGCGGTACCCTGCTCGGCCCTAACGCTGTCGATGGCGATGATTCCACGCGCATCTTCAATGTGAGCCGAGACAAGATTCGGTGAACGTTGCCGGATTGCTTCGAGATGTCGCGCTGTCCTACCCGGACCAAAGCGCGGGTTGAATCAATCGCTCGACCCCCGTGGCCCGATCATACTCGTCTCGCATGGTTGCCGTTTTCGTCATTTTGCTTCACGGTGATCACCCATGCGATTCAGCAATTCGCGAAAAAACGACGAAGGGGGGTTCGAGCCATTGGCACGTGGCGCGGCAACACCGGGCCATCGCCCCCATGCACATAAAAACCCTAGAAAAATTCATCAGTTATGCGCTCAAGTCCGGCAAGTGATCGATCTATGTCTCGCCGAACGATGGGATCATCCCCTTCTCGAGCGCGTGTCCGTGGTCTCTGTCACCCCTTTTCCTGACGCCTCCCGCTTATTGATTCTGGTATCCGTCGAAGGCGACGATCCCATCGATGTGCAGCGATTGCTCGCCACCTTGCGGGATCTGCGCCCGGTCCTTCGGCAGGAAATATCCATGGAAATCAACAGGAAACGCACTCCTGAGATCGTCTTTGACCTCATCCCCGACCCACCGCCTCCCTCTTTTCCTCCGGCTCCCTCCGAAGATTGATCCATTGTATCGATTCCTACCGACATTTCCCTCTTCCTTTCTGTTCACGATAGGCCGTTGACGCTTCGGTCCTTTGGCTTCACTATCCCCTAGTACCGGGAGGCATCATTCATGAGCGAGACCACGTGTTCCCAATGCGGCGCGCCCCTCGAAAACGAAGAAGAAATCTGTAGCAATTGTGAAGCTACCGTGGATTCGGTACGTTCCCCGACCAAAGCTGCCCCGCCCCCTCCTCGCGTCGCAACGACACCACCGCCCCAAGCTGTCGAACCAACGCCAGCCGCCGCTCGTATCGTCGCCGACATCATGATCCGCAAAGTCGCCACCCTTTTCGAAGGCGAACCCCTCGAAGAAGCGGAAAAGGGCTTCAAAAAAGTCAGGTTCCGGCATGTCCCCGTCGTGGGAGCCGACGGTCATTTCATTGGATTGTTGAGTCTGCGCCATTTGCTGCGCGTGCTGCCCAGCCCTTTCGATCCCGATGCGGAGGCTCGAAGAAGCGCAATCCTATCCCAACACCGTGTGGGCGACATCATGGCGCGCAACGTCAAAACCGTTCAAGCCTCCACGCCCCTCGAAACGGCTGCGCGACTCATGCTCGATGAAAAGCAAGATTGCCTACCTGTCATCGACGACGAAAACAAGTTGATCGGGGTGGTGACCTTGTCGGACTTCGTGCAGCTCGCATTGCACCTGCTTGCTTCGCAGCCGTAGTCGCTGATCATTGACCCTTCCCCGCGGCCCGACCACGATAGGCACCAACGATGACCGAGCCTGTCGCGGCATTATGGATTCGTGTGGGCCAACAGCTTACGGCATTGCCTGCCACTGGTTGGGCGCTTGCCGTCGGCGTGCTCGCGACCATCACCGCTTCTCTTTGGTGGAAACCCACGCACCTTTCTTCACGATGGTCATCGGCACGATGGTTCGTAGGGGGAGTCGTTGTCTGCCTTGCCGTGGCTCACGCCTGGAGCCTGCGTTGGATTGCCGATGACGCCTTCATTTCCTTTCGATACGCGAGAAATCTCGTCGAAGGTCACGGACTGGTCTTCAACCCGGGAGAGCGCGTCGAAGGGTATACCAACTTTCTATGGACCGTTTTATTGGCTGGAGCCTACGCGATCGGAATCCCTTTCGGACTATCCGCCATCGCTTTCGGCTTACTGTCTGTCGTAGCGGTACTTTGGCTCACCACACGGCTTTCACAACTCCTGAGCCCCTATCACCATCGTCCCCTCATTCCCGTGGCGGCTCTTTTGCTCGCTAGCAATTACGTGTTCGCGACTTTCGGAACATCGGGAATGGAGACGCTGTTCGCGACCGCGTTGGTGCTGCTGAGCCTCGAGCGCGCGATCCAAAAATCTTATTTTCAAGCCGGAACCGCCGGTGTTTGCGCCATGATGGCCCATCCGGATCACGCGATCTTCTTCTTCGCTTTGGCCGTGGCGATCGGCCTGGGCCGCCCCTCTCGCACCACGATCGTTCGATTCGCACTGCCGTTCGTGCTCTTTTTTCTACCTTATTTCCTTGTGCGCTGGCGTTATTACGACAGTCTGCTTCCCAACACCTTCTACGCCAAATCCGCGGATGAATCGTATTTCACACAAGGTCAGGTTTATGTTCTGATCAGCGCCGTATCCGCCGGTATCATCGGATGGCTTCCTTTGGCCCTCACGGGACTGCACACGCAACGATCCAGGTTATTCGGTCGATTCCTCTTCATCGCTCTGCCCCCGTACACGCTGTATCTATTGAAAATTGGCGGCGATTTCATGCTCGGACGCCTCCTCGTCCCGTGGCTTCCCCTTTTCGCCATTTCCGCGGACTTCGCCGCTCGTTACCTATTTGCCAAACAACGACGCCTTTGCGCCACGATTGGCTTGACGCTTGCCGCCACCTCCGCGCTTCCTCTTCGTATCCTTCACCCAGCCGAAAAATTCTTTCATATCGCTGACGAGCGAACCTTTTACCCTGTCGAAACGATTCATCCTTTACGTATCGACTCACCGTATTCCACATGGGCGGACCAATTGATCAGCACGTTCGGCGAGGGCAGCCACGGACCGCTGACAGCCATCGGCAGCATTGGGATCGTTGCATTTCAAACGCGCTATCCCATGCTCGACGTATTTGGGCTCACGGATATCGAGATTGCAAGACAACCGATTGTTCAAAGAGGGCGTCCCGGCCACGAAAAACTCGCTTCTCCATCGCTGCTTCTCGACCGAGGCGTGCTATTGACCGACCGCAACGTTTTCCCTCCTGAGTATGCCTCCTGGACCGAAGTCTATCCTGGATTCATTCCCCTGCACTCGCTCGCCTATCGAACGGATTTGGTGACTGCTATTCGAAAAACTACAAACTCGAGCTTCACGGATGTACCTTCGCGCATCGAGCGATATGAACCTCCCGCGGACGACCCGTATCGGGTGGCCTGCGACCTGTGGTTTTTCGAAACCTATTACTTCGCGCATCAATCACCCCAAGCCCGGCGTCAATTCATTCATCGGCTTTTGAAAAACGGCAAACTCTCTCCAAATACCGCTGCATTTTTCGAACTTTCCGATCATGACGAGCCACGGGGATGGTCGCGAAGCCTGACGATCGATTTCGCGCAAGTCGATAAGCGATCGTGGCTTCGTTCGGGAACGGCATTCGATGCCTTTCCCACCGATGGTCCCATCCTCGGACAAACGCGCGTTTCGGGTCATTCCGGCCCTTTGGTCAACAGCTTCACCAGCGCGCAGGGCGATGGCGCCCTGGGGATGCTGCAATCACCTTCGTTTCGGCTCGATGGCGAGGTGATCACGCTTCGTGTGGGAGGCGGAAAGGACGCGACACGATTGCGCGCGGTGCTTGTCGTCGACGGCGACGAAGTCATGACGGCCACGGGATGTGATTCGGAGATCCTTGGACGGCGGGTCTGGGATATTGCAAAATTCCGCGGTAAATCCGCTCGCTTGGTGGTGGAGGATCGGTCTGCCGACGGATGGGGGCATATTTTGCTCGATGAGTTCGCGTTGTGGAGGTCAGGCTCGTGACTCCAACGGTGCCGGACGATTCCCCTCGGCTACGACACCAAGCGTGGTTTCGCATGGCTTTGGTGACGTTCGTAGCCGGCGCCCTGTTGCTTGTTCACGCCCGCTCCTGGATGCCATTTTTCGCCGATGATGGCTTCATTTCCCTGCGTTATGCCCAGCGCTTGCTCGACGGGCATGGTCTGACATGGAACGACGGCGAACGGGTGGAGGGCTATTCCAACTTGCTTTGGGTTCTTGGATGCGCGGGATTGGGAAGCTTGGGAATCGACCTCGTCAACGCCAGCCGAGGGCTCGGATTGACAAGCGCCCTAGGCGCCCTCGCGGCTCTCTCTCTATCCTTTTCCGGACATAGACACAGACTCCTGGCACCCCTCGTCGCTTGCGTGATATTGGCACTGTCCGGCACGTTGGCGATCTGGTCCGTGGGCGGATTGGAAGCTCCGATGGTGGCTTGCTTCTTGTCCTGGGGGCTGTATTCGGTCCGTCGCCTTCTTTCGACTCCCCAAGCACAAATCAAAAAAATATCTTATATATTCACCAGCTTACCATTTGCGCTCTTGTGTGTGACCCGTCCCGATGGGGCTTGGATCGCGCTCGGAATGGCCCTTGGCATTGCTATCTTCGCCCACGGAAATGAGCCTCATGACGGGTCGCGGAAGCGATGGGTTCACGCCGCGGGATGGCTGTTGATCCTGCCGCTGGGGTTCGTGGCGCTTCAGCTACTATTCCGGCTCTCGTATTACGGCGCTTGGCTCCCCAATCCGGCTCATGCCAAGCTCGCATTCTCCTACGAACGCTGGGTATCGGGCAGCCGATCGCTGCTCGACGCCGCGGGCCCCTCGAAAGCGCTTCTGCTGCTTCTTGGGGCCGCCCTGCTACCGTTGGTGAAGGACAGGCAGGTGCGCGAGCGCATTTTGCCATTTACCCCGGTTTTTTTCGGCTGGCTGCTGTATCTCGTGGCAATCGGAGGCGATATTTTCCCCGCCCGGCGACATCTCGTCGTGCCGTTGATCCTGAGCGCCCATGCCATCGCCGAAACGATATCCTGGTACCGAAACAGAAGTGAACGCCATCGACACTGGGCCGCGATCGTCTGTGTGGGAGCCACTATCCTTTTCGGGATAGATCAGGCCAAAGATCCTGAAAACCTGCGAGCGAGCCAAGAGCGTTGGGAATGGGATGGGCAGGTCATTGGCACGTTCTTTCATCGGCATTTCGGCCCGTCCGGTGCCATGCTCGCTTCCGATAGCGCCGGCGCTTTGCCCTACTTTTCCAAGCTGCCTACCATCGATATGCTGGGGATCAACGACCGGTATCTTGCCACCCATCGCCCTTCGGATTTCGGAAAAGGACCGCTCGGACACGAATTGGGAGATGGGCACTACGTATGGCAGCGCCAACCGGATCTGGTGGTATTTGGCCTGCCGTATGGGCAGCGCAAGGCGCTATACCGCAGTGGTCTCGAAATGCAGGACTTATCTGGTTTTGAACGAGATTATGGGCTGCTGACGTTCGAAGCCACGGGACAGACTACGGTCACATCCCACGTCTGGGTACGACGCGATAGCGAGCGATTGGGAGTGAAGCGAAGTGCGGATCGTGTGTGGATTCCCGGGATGTATCTGGCGATGGCTCAAGCCGTGGCGCGAGAGGATGGCGAAGGAAATCTTGGGACGGTGGTAAGCCTTCGATCCCCGGGAGCCGCACGAATCACCCTGGATTCCGGAACCTGGCGAGCGACCCTCGTATCGACGGGACAGCCGGTTGAAATAGGCCTTAAGCCCAAAGGGCAAGGAGCGATGATCGGCACGCCACCCCTGAACGTCTCGTTGAGCGGAGCTGCCACCCATACCATCGATGTCGCAGTGCGTCCTTTGGGAGCCGGTATGGCGCATATTCGCTCGATGGAATTTGTGCGAACGGCACGGGGGCCCGGCGATTGACGTCAAACCGGGCCATGCCATGGCCGCAACCGGGTTGTGCTTGACCCACCGTCGGGCACGGAGTTGTATGGCCTGCTCAAAAACCAAGCGTATTGAACATTTTCCCGTGTCGGTTCACCTCCAAGGCGACCTTCGCTTCCCGCAGGATGCCGTGAGCCACGAACCGATCCAAAGCCGTATCAAGATTGCGGGCAAGCCCGGATCGATGTGGCATAAGCAGCATAGTTTACCGCACGCCCGCGTACCGTGCGGATAGCCATCATGAAGGATTGCGAAAGCCATCACCCATCGTCGCACCCTTCGTATCGCATCGGAGACAGTATGGAATCGTCAGATAAAAAGCCGGTTCTCGTGGTCGGCAGTTCGAACTTCGATCTCATGATTCAGACCGAACGGCTGCCAGGGCCTTCGGAAACGTTGCCCGGAGGGGATTACCGTGCCGGACCCGGAGGAAAAGGCGCCAATCAGGCTCTCGGGCTTCTATTGCTCGGCTCCCCCGTCCGCTTTCTTTCCCGCGTGGGAAACGATCATTACGGTCGTCAGATCCTGGCCTACCTCGAAGAGCAAGGCCTTGATATTTCTCATGTATCTATCGATTCGACCGCCCCGACCGGCCTTGCCCTCGTGACGCTCGATGCGATGGGCACGCGAACGATCGTCGTGGCGCCTGGTGCCAACGCCACGCTTTCCGAAGAGCATGTCGATGACTTCTTGAAGGAAGCTCCGGATGGGTCCGTGCTGGTAACGCAACTCGAGATTCCCGTTCCCACCGTGGCGCATCTATTGCGTCTTGCAAAACGCAATAATCTACGAACGGTATTGCACGCATCTCCGGCCGTGACTTTCCCCCTGGCCTTGCTTCGGCTGGTCGACGTGTTGGTGCTCAATCAATCCGAGCTTCATGTGATCAGCGGACGATCTGCGCAGCATTTGGAAACAGCGCGGGAAGCTGCCGACCATTTGCTTGCGGCGGGCGTAGGCACGGTGCTGGTCACCATGGGAACCCGGGGCGTTCTCGTGGCGCAACGCAAAGGCGCATGGCCTCCATCGATGGAAGAGGAGAGTCGGTTCGTTCCTGGATATAAGGTTAACGTCAAGGACGGCAATGTGGCTTCCAGCGCATTCATTGCCGGATTCGTTCATCATCTATCCGCACCCGGACAGTGCGAGGACCTTCGAGCGGCCATACGCTTTGGTTTGGCGACCATGGCCGTGTCGTTGGGCAGTCCGAGAGGCGAAACATCGATGGCGACAGAGCAGGAGACGCGAGAATTTCTGTCTTCGGCCTCGTCGGTCGTATCCCTGCGCCCCACCAAACAAGGGGAAAAAATTCAGATGATGGCCAACCGGGCGACGAGTATCCGTAAACGGATTATCAGGATGCTTTTTGCGGCTCGCTCGGGCCATCCGGGTGGCTCTCTGTCGATCGTAGAACTCCTCACGACCTTGTATTTCCATACGATGGTCTACAATCCGAAAGAGCCCAATTGGCCGCATCGGGATAGGTTGGTGTTGAGCAAAGGGCACGCTGCCCCAGCGCTTTACAGCACGCTCATCGAAGCTGGGTTTCTCGATCCCGCGCTCGAAGGAGAGCTTCGAAAGCTCGGCAGTCCGCTGCAGGGGCATCCGGATCTCAAAAAATGTCCGGGTATCGACATGAGTACGGGTTCCTTGGGACAAGGATTGAGCGCGGCCAATGGGATGGCCCTTGCCGCACGCCACAACCATGGTGGCTATCGCGTCTATGTCATTTTGGGCGATGGTGAGGTGCAAGAAGGGCAAGTATGGGAGGCCGCGATGACCGCCGCCCATTACGGGCTCGACAATTTATGTGCCGTGGTCGATTACAATGCTTTGCAAATCGATGGCAATATCTCCCAAGTCAAGTCCCCCATCGAACCGTTGGCGGACAAGTGGAAAGCATTTGGATGGTACGTGCTCAACGTCGATGGGCATGATTTGGTGGATTTGTGCGCGGCTTTCGATCGAGCGCGAGAGCTGAAAGGCAAGCCAACGATGATCGTGGCGCATACGATCAAAGGGCATGGCGTCTCGTTCATGGAGGGAGTCATCGAGTATCACGGCTCGACCTTGAGCGAGGACGAGGTTCGACGCGCATTGCGGGAGCTGGAGGAAGAAGGATGAAGGCATTGAGAGCCGTATATGGCAAGACGTTGGCTCGCCTCGGCGCTGAGAAGCCCGAGATCGTGGTATTGGACGCGGACTTGTCCAAGTCGACCAAGACATCGGATTTCGCCAAAGCATTTCCCAAACGTTTCCATGACATGGGTATCGCGGAGCAGGACATGCTCGCGACTGCAGCGGGAATGGCTACCGCCGGGCTCACCCCCTTTGCCTCGACCTTTGCGATTTTCGGCACGGGCCGAGCCTGGGAACAGCTACGAAATTCCGTTTGCTATCCAGAACTCAACGTCAAACTCGTGGCGACCCACGGCGGTATCACGGTCGGCGAGGACGGAGGCAGTCATCAAGGCATCGAGGACTTGGCCTTGACTCGTGTCATTCCCAATCTTCGCGTGATTGTCCCTGCCGATCCGATGGAAACCGAACAGGTCATCGAAACCGTGGCATCGACCCGAGGCCCGTTTTACGTGCGTCTTCCGCGCGGATCCGCCCCGGATATTCATCCCGCGGACTATCGATTCCAAATTGGAAAGGCCTGCGTGCTGCGACAAGGCGCGGATGTGACCTTGGTCGGCATCGGCCTGATGGTCAAGGTTGCTTTGGATGCCGCCAGCTTGCTCGCGCAACAAGGAATCGAGGCCACCGTAATCAACGCTTCGAGTCTCAAACCGCTGGATTCCGACACGCTGGAACAAGCCGCTCGAGCGACCGGTGCCGTGGTCACGATCGAAGAACACAGCATCATCGGCGGCCTTGGCGGCGCGGTAGCCGAAGCTCTGGCAGAAAGATTTCCCGTTCCAATTGTGCGGCAAGGCCTGAACGACGTGTTTGGACAGAGCGGTACGGCCGAATCGCTACTCGTTCATTATGGCTTGGTTCCCGAGGTTACCGTACAGCACGCAAAGCGAGCGATCGCCTTGGCAAAAGGCTAACGAACACCAGCCAACCACCTCGTTACGTTTGCGCAACCGTCACGGGCATTCCCATCAACGGCCAGATAAACAGGATGAACAGGCCAAGTATCACCAAAAGCATGATGCTCGCGGGGATGCCCGCCCGAAAGAACTGACCCGACGTAAACTGCTTGCTGCCGTAAGCGATAGCATTGGGTGCCGCGCCTACCAATAGCATGAAGGGCATCCCCGCTGTCGCCAAGGAGGCATAAAGAACGACTTCCGGAGCCACCCCGAGATACGGGGCAATGACTAGAGCCACGGGCAGAGAAATCGCAATGGCCGCCACGTTCATGATGAAGTTGGTCATCACCAGGACGAAAAACGCGATTCCCATGACGAAAATGAACCAATGGGCTCCCTGGAACATGGTGAGCCAATGGATGGCGATCCACTTGGCAGCACCCGTTTGCCACAGGCAAAAGCCGATGCTCATGGCCCCTCCGAACAACAACACGATGTTCCAAGGCACATCCTCGAGATCTTTGACTGTCAATATCTTGAGAATGAAAAACAAGAGAGTCGCGACAAGAATGATGGCGGATTTGTCATAAGCCTTGAGCACTGGGAAAAATGATGTAGCGCTCAAGACGAATACTGCCGCAAGCACGATGATGATCGCCAGGATCTCGTGGCGCGACATGGGCCCCAGGGTTTGATACAGGTGTTGCGCGCGCTGTTTTAGTCCAGGAATCGTCTTTTTTTCCGGTCGAAACAGAAGGAGCATCAACAACCAGATCCCGATGATCATCGTTACCCCAAGAGGGAGCATGTATTTCGTCAATCCGAAGAATGTGATTTCACGACCAGCAATATCTTTGAAAAAACCGATCGCCACCGCGCCGCGAGCTGCTCCAAGCAAGGTGATGATGCTGCCGGCTCCTGCCGTGAACGCCATGCCGATGAATAGCCCTTTGCCGAAGTTCGTGGGCTTTTCCCCATCGTCGTACAAGCTATAAATCGCCATGAGCAAAGGAAATACGGCAGCAGCCACGGCCGTATGCGCCATCACGAGCGTCATCGCTCCCGTCATCAAAAAGCTGCCGAGATAGATCATACTCGTTCGCTCCCCAACGATTCCGAGCATTTTGTACGCCATTCGTTTGGTCAGTCCGGTTTTCGAAAACGTCATTCCAATGATGAGCGAACCGAAAATGAACCAGACCGATGGCGCCATGAAGTCGGAAAAAGCTACGTCAGGTTTTCGAATCATGAACAAGGCCTGGAACACGCCAATCAGGATCGAGGTAATGCCAATGGGTACGACCTCGAATACCCACCACGTTCCAGCCAACAAAAACAAGGCAATGGCCGCTTTGCCTTCCTTCGACAACGCGAAGATTTCCCCTTTTGGATCCACCGCATCAGGAAAGGGCGGGGCGTAGTACACAAGGAAAAACAAACCAAGACCTATCCCCATGAACAATAGGCGCTTCCAGTCGAAGGGCTCATGAGGTGTGGCGAGTTGAATTTTATCCGGTTTGGATGGTAAACCAGCCGTCGGAGCCGCAACGCTAGTATCACTCATGTAGCATTCCTCCCAACGTCAAACGCTCTCAGAGGACCAACCTCGCGACCTCGCGAAACACATCCACCGTGCGCACAACCCCTGCCACACTCCCTTCCTTGAGCACGGGAAGAAGATGTAGGTTGTGCTCGACCATCGTGTGGATCAGCTTCATCAACGGGTCTTCATGATCAGCCGTGGCACGAAAGGGCCGCATCACATCACGAACAGGTCGTTCTGCTCGATCACGAATCCCATCGATCATGTTGTCATAAGACAGCTCCAGCAGATTCGGATCCCGCAAGGCCGCGAAATCGTCATCCGCCGGTCGCGTAAGAAACGGCGGCTCCAATCCTCGCAAAATGTCTCGTCGACGAACCAATCCCAAAAGCTGGTACCGTTCGTCAAAGACCAGCACCACACGAGGCAAAGACTTGCGGCCGTCTACGTTGAACTCCGACTTTTCCATCTCCGCTATGGCCTGACGAAGCGTAAACCAGTAGGGGAGATGTGGATATTGATCCAATGGGATCATCAACTCTCCCGCAGTCTTCGGCTTCATGGCATCGCTCCTTTTCATTGGTTGAAGGCTACGAGCCCCCACCAAGGATCAACCATGCCTCAATCCATCGATCCAATTCGGATCGAGCCCACTGCGCTCGGCTTGCGCCGATAAATCATTCGGTTCCCGTTCCTGCAAACGTCGAACGTACTCTCGATCGAAGGCCCGGCGTGCTTCCCCATAAGGTTCCATGGCTATCATCTCCTCGAGTCGAAGAGCCTCGCGCCGCGTCTTGGCCGATTGCATCGCACGATGAAGGGAGAACAGAAATGCCTCCTTGCGAAACGGTTTGTGAATATACTCAAATACCCCTTCCGACAATGCTTTCATTGCCGCTTCCATCCCACCAAACGCCGTGATCATGATCACATGAGCCCCTAGCCCGCGCTCGTTCACCATCCGGACAATATCGAAACCATCCAACCCGGGCATCCGTAAATCCGTCACCACCACGTCGAAAGACTGCGCCTCGAGCAACGCAGGAACCTCGAGAGAATTCGACGTCGTCGTCATCTGATAAGGCGTCTGATCCTCCACAATCCTCGCCAACAGCTTGAGCATATGAGGTTCATCATCGACGGCGAGAATATGCTGTGGCATGGGCCTTCCCTAAGGTGGGTCCAAGTCTCGTGAATCCTCACGCGACTTCCAAATCCATAGCGCAGCCCTCAAACTGTTTTCTACGGGATTCGCTATCGTGAATAGCTCACCATTGACCCTTTCCATCCCAAGTCTTGGAACATCCTCAGCTTTCAAGCCCCAACTTCGACAGAAAATCTTTCGTATACCACTCCGTAATGGCATCGCTCGACAACGCCATATCAAGTTGTTTCGTCAGCATCGTGATGCGTCCCAACAACCGAAGCTTGTCCTGAACCGTCTCGCAATCCGCATGCGAATACAACGCATCGAGAAAATCCGCTTCCGTTTGATTCTCGAAACCAAGACGCGACAACAAGGTGGCCACCAGACGGATTCTCCGCACCCGGCGTTCCAACGATGCTCCACCGTCTTTGTACTGTAATCGAACATAGTTTTTGTTCGCATCTTCCGTACACAACGCCTCGATCGTGGTGAAGTGATACCCAAGGTGCAAACACAACATCATGTAATGAGTGCCCAATACGGCATAGCTTTTCACGGTATATTGAAAAGGCTCCGACCGCTTGCCCCGGGTCTTGAGACGCGTGGGAAATGGCGTCCGGGTCGACGATGGCCCCGATGGCCATCCTTGTTCTCGCATCCCCGACCAGATCGCCAACATCGGCTCGCTGTCGATCTCCTGCATCGTCACCCCTTTGCCTTCTCCGAGATCCGTCATGGGTCGGTCGACGTACAACACACGCACGGGCAAAGGTAACTCGCTGACGACCGGTTGACCGAATTCAGCGGTTGTCTCCAACGTCGAGACCCGACGAAACATCTCTTCCATCGATTTTTGATGAGCATATCTCGTGATATCGTGCAGGGTTCGACAGTTCTCGGGCAGGAACGAAGGATCCGAAGGGTGCAGCATGTGCAAGGGAGCTACCAGGTCCAGAATTCGACGAAACCCTTGAAATAAAGGGGTATCCTCAAAAAGATTGTTCGTCTCCGCCACGCGCGCCTCGGCGAGATCGAAATGCAGACCCGCCAAAATTCTCCCCCCCGACGCGTCCACCGTCACCGACGTACCGTTGGGTATGCCCATGGCGCCGGAAGCTCCCACCAAGGTCGGCAATCGATATTCTCGCGAAAGCGTTGCCATGTGGCTCGCCACTCCCCCTACTTCGGTCACCAATGCCCTGGCCTTTCCCATAATCGTAATCAGACCCGGAAAAGGATTCGGGGCAATCACAACCATGCCATCGTTGACCCCAAGCAAATCGACACTCGTTCGCACCTGATAAACAGGACCAGCCCCCGCTCCCGGACTCGCCGTCGTTGCCCCTTCCAAAAGCACATCCTTCCCATCCACCTCGAACGTTCGCGGTGTCGTCGAACGCTTCACGAGTTGCAATGGCCGCGTTTGTAACAACTGAAGACTACCTTGCGCATCGATGGCCCATTCAATATCCTGCGGCACCCCATAGTGTTCTTCAAGACGAAGCCCCAATTGCGCCAGTTCTCGAAGCTCCTTCTCCGACACCGATGGCCTCGTCTGCTCTTCGTCGGGAACTCGCTCCTGCACCGTCCCCCCTGAAGAATCCAGCACCAATCGAACCTTTTTTTCCACAATTTGACGCTCTTGCTCCACCAGATCCGAGCGCGAATAGTTGAAAGCATCCGGCGTCAAGGTGCCATCGACCAGATACGCTCCAAGACCCAATACCGCGTGAATCCATAAACTATCCGTATCGGGATATACAGGATCTCGCGTATACACGACGCCACTGGCTCGTGCGTCCACCATTTGCACGTACCCCACGCTCATCGCGAGTTCCGCTTCCCCCAGGGCATGACTCAAATAATGGTAAATGGCTTGTGGCGTGTACTTGCTGGCCACCACCTGTCGATACGCGGATACCGCTTCGCTCGCACCCACATTCAACAACGTGGCGTACTGCCCCGCATAACTGAACAGGCTGTCTTCCTCCAATCCGCTCGATCGAACGGCTACGCGCTTGCCCGAGGACCCGGCCACAAGACGTTGAAATGCCTGGACAATCGCCTCCGACAAATCGGCTGGCACCCGCGCCTCCATCACCATCGCCCGGACTTTTTCGCTTACCTCGACCAGGCTCGCAAACGAGCAAACGTCTGCATTTTGCACCAGCGAACGAATGCGATCCGATAACCCATTGGCATCAAAAAACCGCTTATACGCCCATGCCGTCACCGCAAATCCGTTCGGTACCGTCATGCCAAGACGTGAGCGCATCTCCCCCAACTGCGCATTCTTGCTGCCCACACTCAGCGCATGCTCACGGCCAATCTCATCGAACCACAATACGTATGCGGTTGGTTCGAGCTTTCGATAATCGGGAAACATACGAGCGATTTGCCCATCGATCTGCTCGAATCGCTGGCGCAAAGGACGACATCGACCATCGCTCAACAAAACCAATTGCTCGATAATCTGCCCCACCGCCGCCCGAATGTCTTCGAGACTCGAACGAATATAATTCAGGTCGAAAAGATACTCGCCCTGGGACTTCTCCTCCATGTCCCCAATAATCTTGAGAACTTGATTGTTCTGCTCGAGCAGCACAAGAAAACGTTTGAATTGCTCTTGAACGTCTCTTAGCTGCGCTTCGGCTTCCTGTCGCTGCGGCGGGAGTGTCACGGCAGGGTCTCTCTTATTTTCCTTCGAACCACGACTCCCCCTGCTCTCGCATGGAAATGGGGCCAAAGCAACGTCTCCCACCCTCCACACCCCCCAACGAGCCCCTCTCCCCCTGTCGCAACCCTCGACGCTCTACCCTTGTCCAACTATGTTCGGTACGATTCAATCGATTCAATAGGGTGGATTCATGGCGATCATCACGATCTCGAGAGGAACACGCAGCGGCGGCACCCAACTCGCCCAACACCTGGGCGAACGACTCGGTTACAAAGTGCTGAGCCGAGAGGTCATTGTCGATGCGGCCAAAACCTATGGCGTATCCGAAGACAGACTCGCCGACGGACTCGAACATACCCCCGGTCTTTGGGCTCGGTTCACAGGACACGAAGAAAATTACCTGCTCGCGATCCAAGCCACCCTCGCAGACCACGTTTCCGAAGGAAATGTCATCTACCACGGACTGGCTGGCCGCTTCTTACTCAGCGGCTTGCCAGGCGTCTTGCGCGTCCGCCTCATCGCCCCCTTGTCCTACCGCGTAAGCGCCACCGCCGCTCACCTCGGCATCACCCGCGACCAGGCCCTCATGCACATTCAGAAAATCGATCATGAACGCGAAAAATGGGTGCGAAGCCTGTACGGTGAGGATTGGGCCGACCCCAACCATTACGATATCGTCATCAACCTGGGCGATATGAGCATGGATACCGCCACCAGCCTCGTGCAATGCATGGCCTCCAGCAAAGAATTCGCCTGGACCAAAGAAGCCCAACGCCAGGTCAAAGACTTCGCCCTGCGCAATCGCGTCCGAGCCCATCTTCGCTTCCGCTCCCCCTGGCCCGAACTGCCCGTCAACGTCAAAGTCAAAGACGGCATCGTCCTACTCTCCGGCAACAACGCCTTCGAAGCCCTACGCCACGACGTCGAACAATTCGTGCGGGGAATCGAGGGAGTCACACTCCATTCCCCTACAGAAAAAAGCTCTCCCGCAACAGAGCATGCCCACGGCGAACTGTACGCCCGCGATATCATGATCCCGTTGAATCGCTACCCCCACGTTCGCGATTCCGACTCCGTTCGCGATGCCATCGGTGCCATCGCCAGTTCAGCCGTCCGTCTCGAAGATGGCTTCACCATTTCACCCCGCTACGTCCTCGTGCTCGATGCCAACCAATCGCTGGTCGGCGTCCTGAGCCGACGTGACCTAATCCGTGGTCTCGCCCCCGGCTTCCTCAATGTGCTGCATACTCTCGAAAACGTATCCAGCGTCGTACCCCCCGTTGCGGATTCCTTCGATCACGCCTTCGCCTGGAATTCCCTTCTGAGCAGCGGCGCCTTGGAAAACGCCAAAGAACGCGTCTCCGCCGTCATGCTCCCCCCCAAAGCCGTCCTTCATACCCACGACACCCTCGGCACCGTCGTCAGCGCCATGCTCCACCACAAAGTCGACCTCATTCCCGTGCAAGATCAAGGACTTATCGTTGGCGTGGTACTCATGACCGACGTTTTCGATTCCGTGGCTCAGTTCATCATGGAAGGCGGCCGGTCGTAAGAACTAACTATCCGAAAATGGATTATGAAGCCTCGAAAAGCAGCGGTTGCAGCGTCTCCCACATCGCCCGAATGTCCTGCGCCGCGGCGGAATCCGGCCCCAATACGACGGGAATTCGCTGCACTTGCGCCCGCGTCACCGCATCGTCGTAACGTATTTTTCCAACCACCGGCAAGCCCAGCTCCTTCGCTCGATCCTCCAATCTCCTGGCCATCGGCTCGTGAATATCCGCCTTGTTGATACCCACGACCGCCCGGACACGAAACTGCCTGGTCAGCGCCACGACCCGCTCGAGATCATGCAGCCCCGATAAGGTAGGCTCCGTCACCACAAGCACCAAACTCGCACCACTGATCGACGCAATGACGGGACAACCTATCCCCGGTGAACCATCGCTGATGAGCAACGATTTTTTCGTCCGTTGCGCCACGGCTTTGGCTTCCTTACGGACCAAAGAAACCAGCTTGCCACTGTTTTCTTGAGCAATTCCAAGACGAGCATGAACCATGGGCCCGTACGCCGTCTCGGAGATGAACCACTTGCCATTGATCCGCGCGGGCATCTCGATGGCCCGTTCCGTACAGACAAGCTCGCAAACCCCACAACCCTCGCAAGCGATGGGATTGACCACGTACGTCGGAGCATCGAACGCAGGGCCGATGGCATCGAAACGACAGTGTTCCGCGCATATTCCACAAGAAGTGCAGCGCTCGGGCAACACGATCGCCGTGCTTCCTCCGGAAAATGCATGCTGCTGGCGAATCTCCGGGTTCAACACGAGATGCAAATCCGCGGCATCGACATCACAATCCGCAATGGCCGCCTGTCCGGCAAGCGCAAATAGGGAAGCCGAAACGCTCGTTTTTCCCGTGCCTCCCTTGCCACTGATGACCACCAATTCTTGAACAGGGTGGGAAGGACCCAGTCGAATGGGATTGACCTCCGGCGGCGACGCCGAGACTTTTTCCAGCTCGAGGGGTGCCGGTACCGGGCTTACCTTCTGGCGGGATAACTTATATAACTCATTGAAAAGATTGATAAATTTGCTTTCCCAGACCGGTTTGGCGCGCACGGCCATCTCCCCCCGCGCATACGCGCTTGCCACGGCTCGATCGTTGGGCAACTCCAACACCACCGGGATGCCCTCTCGCTCGCAATACGCAACGACTTGCCCGTCCCCCCCATCCGCACGATTGATCGCTACACCAAAAGGAATCCCGAGCGTTCGCACCATCTGCACGGCAAGTTCGAGATCGTTTAAACCAAAGGGCGTGGGCTCGGTGACCAGCAACACCACATCGGCGGACTTCACCGATTCAATCACGGGACAGGAGGTGCCGGGGGGCGCGTCGACGATAACCACATCGCATTCGGGCAGTCCTTCCTGTACGGCCCGCGTCACCGGCGGTGCGATGGCTTCTCCCACGTTCAAACGCCCTTGCACAAAAGAGAGCCCTTCGGCCTGACCGCTTTCGACGACGCCGATGGCGCGTGGGATTTCTCGAATGGCGTTTTCGGGGCAGGCCAACGTACAAGCTCCACAACTGTGACAGAGTTTGGGAAAGGTCAAAACCTGGTTGGGTAGGACCACGATGGCGGAATAACGACAGACTTCCGCGCAACGGCCGCAAAACGTGCAGGCCGCGAGGTCAACCTCGGGCACGGGAAGGGTGACATCGCGGGATGACGTGATTTGGGGACGAAGGAAGAGATGACCGTTGGGCTCTTCGACATCGCAATCAGCGAAAACTACTCGTTTTCCCGCCATTTGGAGAGCCACCGCCAGGCTGGTGGTGACCGTGGTTTTTCCGGTACCGCCTTTTCCACTGGCAATGGCAATTCGCAGAGCGCTCATGCGTGCCTATCCTTTCGCGCAACGAGTTCGAGAGCGCCGACGGGACATCCTTGCACACAATCGCCGCAGCCTTGGCACAGGCCTGGATGGATGACGGGAAGAACGTCGAAGCTGATAGCCATATAGGCGCAGGCCCCCAAACAGAAACCGCAGCCAATGCATTGCTTCTCATCGGCGAGGACGGCTACCGGGGCATGGTTGGGGCCCGGACAGGATGAAAACACCTCGATAGCAGAAGCGTCGAGGGTGCCCTGCAAGCCGGAGGAAGCTTGATTCCAAGGCCATGGATGAGCCTTGCTCAGAGGTATGCCGTTGGTTTTTCCTTGGGGAAAAGACTTACTCATATCGACCTAACCTTCATACCGATCCGTCGCGAGCGAACGACTCGCGTTTCGGCTCGCGACCGACGGCTGCATCGCCAACCATGATTCCCAGCGTCAGGCGTGGTGACCGGCCACGTTCGGCTCTTTGGCGAGCGATAGTTTTCCTTCTTGGAATTGTTGTACCGCGGAACGCACGGTTCCGGAGCACCCCACGGCCACACCGATACCGGCAGCCGTCAGGGTTTCATGGGCATTGGGGCCGCAGGAACCGGTCAACACGGTTTTGGCGCCGTGTTTGGCCACGAGTTGGGCGGATTGGATACCCGCGCCGCCGCCTCGCGCCGCATTGGCGTTTTCAATGGCTTGAAACGACATATCATCGGTGTTCACCAACACGAAGTAGCCACACCGGCCGAAACGCGGATCCACCTCGGCATCGAGCGAGGGGGCAAGGGCAGAAACAGCGATAATCATTGTATTTCCTTTATTATTCCGGCTTTGGCTCACGGGACTCCAGCCGAGCGAGCCGTTCGGATAGATCGTCGAGCTTTTCCAAAAGGGCGTCGAAGGGCGTTGCCAGCGATTGCCTCCCATCGACAGGTGCGGGATCAGCCATGGGGCCCCCATAACCCCAGCCCCTCACTCCTCTATGGCCTCGCATGCGACGCCCCCTGCCACCTCCGAATCCTGCACCAGCGCCACCGGCGCACCATCCCGCGCCACGACCCGTTCTCGGACCTTGTCCAAAAGGACCAGTACCATCTCCACCTGGCATGTCTTACTCCTTCCTACATCTCGCTTATGCGAGAACAATCATCGGCCACGGCGACGACGTCGCCCGCGACCACAACAGCCACATCCGGGCATCCGAAAGGAACCGTGATCGATAGAACCATCGAAAAAGGCCCTCACGACATCTTGTACTGCCCCGCATGTGTTGGGAATGACCCGCAGCCCTCCGGCCGTGAGCATCATCTGAAACGGCCGCGAGATGGCACCACAGATGAGCACATCCCAACCAAACGAGGTCATGCGTCGCGCCCGATCGTACAAGGCCATCGCATCGAGGGTCACGGCGCTCCTTCCGATTTCCCGGTTGCCGTCGGTTTCCACCACAAGAAAGCATCGGGCCACATCACAGACGGGCGAGACACGGTCCTGGTGGGTGGTTACAGCGACGAGCACGCAAAACGGGAGAGCAATCTTCGGGCCAATAGCTAATATCGCTAAATCTTCCTTAGAACGCGCCGATTTCGAAAAGCGTGGGGGTGAATAATCGTGCATATTGCATCAAACAAGTTGTTCCAATTGCAATTTGCATGATTGTGGCTAACGTTGAAATCATGCCCAGCCGCCCATCGAAAACCGTCCGCGCCGCCCCAGCGGGACAAGGGAATTGTCGAGATCCTGTTCTGGACTCGATCAACGAAGGCGTATTCACGGTCGATGGGGATTGGCGCATCACCACTTTCAACCGGGCTGCGGAGAAAATCACCGGAATTTCTCGGGAGGAGGCGATTGGGCAGCGATGCAGCGAAGTGTTCCGCGCCACGATATGTGAAGGCTCTTGTGCCTTGAAACAGGCCATCGCCACCCAAAAGCCCGTGGTCAATACGACAGTAACCATCATCGACGCGCGGGGGCGTCGCATTCCCATCAAGGTTTCCGCGGCCATTTTGCGGGGAGAGGATGGCAAGGCCCTGGGAGGTGTCGAAACGTTTCAGGACCTCCGGCAGATGGAAGAACTGCGCAAACAACTGCTCGACAAGCAAAAGTACATGGATATCGTAGGGAAAAGCGCCCCCCTCCAACGATTGTTGCAGTTGCTTCCCGCCGTGGCCGAAAGCGATGCCCCCGTGCTCATCCAAGGTCCGAGTGGAACGGGAAAAGAGCTATTTGCCAAGGCCATTCACCAACTATCCCCGCGAAAGGATGGGCCTTTCGTGGCGGTCAACTGCGGCGCGCTCCCGGATACCCTGCTCGAATCGGAGTTATTTGGCTATGTGGCGGGGGCTTTCACGGGAGCGAACAAAGACAAACCCGGGCGCTTCGCCCTTGCCCACCAGGGCACTCTATTTCTCGATGAAATCGGCGATATCTCCCCCGCCCTGCAAGTGCGTCTGCTGCGTGTCCTACAAGAAATGACCTTCGAACCGCTGGGAGCGGTGAAATCAATTCACACCAATGTGCGCATCATCAGCGCAACTCACCGAAATCTAACGGATCTTGTACAACAAGGAACCTTCCGGGAAGACCTGTATTACCGAATCCGTGTCGTCGGCTTGGATATCCCCCCGCTCGTGAATCGTCGTGAGGATATCCCTTTGCTCATGGATCACTTCATCGACACCCTGAATCGACTGCATGGCTTCGAGGTCGCCGGTATCTCCCCCGAAGCCTATGCCCTGCTGCTGGAACATGATTTTCCCGGCAATATCCGCGAACTTCGCAACGTACTGGAACATGCTTTCGTCCTATGTCACCAAGGACTCATCCGGCCGGAACACCTTCCCGCCTACCTTCGTCGCGACCCTGCCCTCCCCCCTTCCCCACCCCATCGAACATCCCTGCACCTGCCAAGCTCCGAGCGGGAAATGATCCAGGCGGCTCTGCAAAAACATACAGGAAATCGAGCGCTTGCAGCTAGAGAACTGGGCATTGACCCCAGTACCCTCTATCGAAAAATCAAAAGGCTGAAACTCCCGTTGCCCGAACGCGACGGGCGCGGCAAGCGCTCTTGGCTCCCTTGACCCGCTTTTTGCCTGTCGTGGCAACATAGCAAAAAACGCGATACCATATTGATAGCTATTTCGATTCCCACCTATCATCAACCAAGGCACCGTTTCACTCCATGAAGCGGATTCCGGATTTCCCACCATTTTTCGCAGCTACCCCATAGGAGCCGCTCGCTCGTGGCCCGTGCTGATACCAAACAAGCGGAGGTTCTTCACGAATACGCCGCGATTCGGGTGCTCTTGATCGACGAGGAAGAGCGCTTTCGCGTTTATTTGCGCTCTCTTCTCGACACCCGGGGATTCGATATCCGCGAGGCAGACAGCCCGGAAGAGGGAATGCGGATCCTTCGGCAAGAGCATCAGGATGTGGTCATTTTCGACCGAAAAATGTCCACGATGTCGGGAGTGGACATGCTGCGGGAGATCAAGCGTGTGGCCGCCGACACGCAAGTCGTCATGCTCACGGGGCATGCGAGCAAAAATTCCGCGATCGACAAGATTCCTGGAGTGTTTGCGTTCCTGGAAAAACCCTGTGAAACCGAGGGGTTAGTAGCAACACTGCGCGCGGCGGCCCGGCATCGGCAGCAGTCTGCGGCTCTCCTTTCCTCGCGCCCCAAGCCCTCTTCGGTGTGGGCCTGGTTGAAGGGAACCCATAATTTCCGACCAGGCGTGATGATTCTCGGAGCGATCTTGTTCACCATGACGTGTCTCGCTCCCACGCCGCCCACGCTCCTGTCGTTTTTGAACGTGTCACGCCTGGAGCAGCGGCAATCCGACCCCATCGCCTCGTACGCTCGTTATTCGCGAATGAAGCCTGGCGAAACGATCGCTGCTCAGTATAGCACGTTCGCCAGGCAGCAAAAAAAGGTCGTGGCTCCGGACGGCACTGTTATTTTCAGGCCTCTCGACGCACAAGAAGTGGGGTTTCGCGCGAGGGTCATGCTCGGAATCCTGGTTCTCGCGGGTCTTTTTTGGGCAACCGGCGCGCTGCCCTTCACCATGACCGCGATGCTCGTTGGCTTCCTCATGTATGTATTTCGTGTTTTTTCTCCCGATATGGTGGCCAAGGCATTCGCTAAAGACTCCGTGTTGTTCATCCTCGGAATTCTCGCCTTATCCGTGGGAATCATGAATTCCAAGCTCGACCGTCGCCTGGGCTTGCTGCTGTTACGCACGAGTACATCCTTGCCCCGGTATCTCTTCTTTTTCCTTCCTTTGCTGGCCGTATGTGCCTCTTTTCTATCCGAATACGCTCTGGTAGCCATCATCACGCCCACCCTGATGCTGGCTTATCGGGCGGCCCTGGATTCCTCGGGCATTGCCAAAGACCGTTCCCTTGCAGTGCTGCTGGTCCTATCGATGTGTTTTGCCGCGAATCAAGGAGGACCGGGCTCCCCCGCCGCCGGCGGACATAATGCGATCATGATGGGCATCCTCGCGGACTATGGCAAAGCTCCGTCGTTTTCCAACTGGCTCACCTACGGCCTGCCATTCGTCCCCGTCATGGCCCTCGTCATCGCCTCGTACTTTTTCTTCGTCGTTTATCGAAAGGTCTCCACCCAATCCCTCAATATTGCCGCCATCTTGCAGGCCGAATCCAAAAACCAAGGCCCCCTGAGCCGTCGCGAACTCATCACGATAGCCACGCTCGTGCTCGTGTTGTTGCTTTGGCTCCTTGGAGACGCGGTGGATACGGGGTTTGGTTTGGGAGGGCCGGTTCTGCTCGGCATCGTCATCTTGTCGGTGGCTCGCATCATCACATGGCCCGACATCAACAAAATCTCGTGGGATATCGTAGCGTTATATGCGAGCGCCGCCGCCATTGGCACCGGACTCGCCGTCACGGGAGCCAGCAGTTGGCTCGCTGTGACCATCGTTCAACAGCTTCCCCCATGGGCGACCTCCGGAGAAGGGCTCGCCATGGTGTCCTCGCTGCTGACAGGCCTTGTGACGAATTTCATGAGCGATGACGCCGCGGTGGCCACCCTTGGACCGATCCTGGTTCCGATGGCACAGGTTTCGGAAACGTCCCCCTGGATGGTTGGTTTCGCCTGCGCCTTCGCCTCATCGTTCGCCAACGTGCTCATCATCGGCACACCCAATAACGTCATCGCCTACTCGCTTGCCAAAAATCCGGATACCGGCGAGCAGCTCGTCACACTCAAGGATTTCGCCAAGCACGGGCTCATCATCACCGTCCTATCGCTGCTCGTGCTGTGGGGATGGGCCCTGTTCGGTTACTGGCGGTGGATAGGTTTTTCATCGTGACGTCGAACCATCTGCGGAAGGCAACCGACAGGAGACTTTTCATGGACACGAGACCCGTCAAAGAGTTGATGCTTCCGCTTGCTCACTACGCCACGACCTCGAGCAATAGCACCTTGAGGGATGCCTTGCTCGCCCTGAGCAAAGCCCAACTCGGGTTGACCAATGATCGTCATCACCATCGCGCGGTGTTGGTCCTCGATGATCAAGACAACGTCATCGGCAAACTGACCCACTGGTCCATCCTGAAAAGCCTTCAGCCGAGCGTGTTTTCGGAAAGCGATCGAGTCAACCTCGCGCGAGCCGGATTGAGTCTCGATTTCATCGCTGACTTGGTCGAGCGCCACCCTTATCAAGGACCCATGGAGCGGATGTGCGCCCTGGCATCAAGAATCCACGTACGAGATGCCATGGTGCCGGTACAAGAAAGCATCGATGAACAAGCGCGGTTGAGCGAAGCCATCGTGGAAATGGTCCGTCTCCATATTCAATCCATCCTGGTGACGCGCCATGGCAAGGTCGTGGGGATTCTGCGCATGTCGGATGTATTCGAGGAGGTCGCGGACGTGATTCGTCATCGTCCGGCGGTCGAATGAACACCATGGTAGATCCGGGCAAAACACGCGAACTGGGATGGGTGGGCAAAAGCGGATGGGCTGGAGCAGGCACCACACTGATCGCGATGAATCTGCTGGTGCTCATCATCGGTTGGTGTTGCCCCAACGATATCCTGCAGCGCCATGTTGTCGGGCTGATCTTGTCGATGCTTGCCGCGGCGTTCGTATACGGTTTTTGTCGACGCACCGAGCGGGCGGAGCAGGCACAATCGCAAGCCATCGTCGAAAGCACGGATCGAACCAAAGCCCAGCGTTCGTTATTGAAGCAAACGTACCGAGCGTTTTTTGCCTCTGCGACGGATGGATTCATCGTGCTTGACGATGACGATGTAATTTTGGAGGCCAATCCTGCCGCGTGCCGCATGCATGGGTGGCAGGTCGGTACGCTGGCTGGCGTTAACGTAAGGGAATTGATTGGTCCAAACTCTTTGCATCAGTATCGGGTGTTCAAGGAACGCGACGAAGCGGCGGGGGTATTTCGCGCAGATGCAGAGCATCTTCGAAAAGATGGAACAACCATCGAGATCGAGGTGCGGGCAAGTCGTCTACGCTTGGGAAACGAACGTCGAATGATCGCCGTATTCACGGATGTCACCGAACGCAACCGAGCAGGGCAGCGGTTGGGAATGCTATCGCGCAAAGCATTGATGGCACAGGAAGAAGAGCGAGCGCGCGTGTCTCGGGACCTTCATGATGAGTTGGGGCAATTGCTGACGGCCAGTCGTTTCGAGTTGGGATGGTTGGAGAAACATACCAGCCAAATGCCCCAAGAAGCATCGATCGCGTTGCAGCGCGCCGTCGAAGCCGTGGAACAATCAGCTCATGAGTTGCGAAGGATTTGCCGGGGTCTTCGCCCCCCGCTTCTCGACGACTTGGGGCTCGAACCGGCAGTTCGCCTATTGACCCAAGATCATGAAGATCGAACGGGGATGCGTGTCGATCTGGAGTCCCACGTGGACGAATCCGTTGCGATGAGCAACGAGATTTCTCTTTGTACGTACCGCATTTTGCAAGAATCGCTGAACAATATCAGTCGGCATGCAGGAGCGACGAGCGTGGACGTAACGCTGGTGTGTGGCGAAACGGAGTTGATGTTGTCGGTATACGACAATGGCAAGGGATTTGATGTAGAGGCTCTCGCGGCGGCCAGTGGAGTTGGCATCACCGGAATGCGCGAACGGGCTTCCCTCGTCGGAGGATTGGTGGAGATACGCTCCGCTCCCCATCATGGTACTCGCGTGGTATTTCGAGTTCCGTTGACGACACGGAGCGGTGAGGAGACGCCATGATACGGATACTTGTCGTGGATGATCACACCATGGTTCGAGCAGGTCTTTGTCGTCTTCTCGACAATGAGCCTGACATTCAAGTCGTGGACCAATCGGGTTCGGGACGAGAGGCTGTACAGCTTTGTCGCGAACACAAGCCCGATGTGGTCGTGCTCGACTACAGCTTGCCGGATTTGGACGGCCTTGAAACCACGAGACAAATCGTTGCGCTCGAACTCGGAATCCGCGTACTCATTCTCACGATGTATGCCAATGAGGAATATGCGACACGGGTCATTCGTGCTGGTGCATCGGGGTTCATCGTCAAAGTGGCATCGACCGATGAGCTTTTGACGGCCATCCGCAAGGTGGCGCAAAAGGGCGTTTATGTAAGTCCTTCCATCATGGAAAAGATGGTAGGACGGATGAGCCAGGTCAAAGGGGAGGTCCCGGAGGCCGTATTGTCGGACCGCGAAATGCAGGTGCTCATTCAGCTTGCAAGAGGTTCGACGAGCCGAGAGGTATCCAAAGCTTTGAGTTTGTCGTTGAGCACGATCGAAACGTATCGCAGCAGAATCCTCGAGAAGCTCGATCTTCGAAACAACTCGGACATGACCCGCTTTGCCATTCGTCGGGGGCTGATCGATATCGAGTGATGGAGTTGGTTAGCCTTGGTGAACAGGTCCAGGCTGGCAGCTCCGACGGTATTCGCCCCTCGACTTCGCCCATCAACCTTTCTGTCGCGCCGCCATTCGGCTGATGATCCGCTTGCCCCAAAGCCCTTCACGGCTCGATGAGAAATGAAAACCGGGCAAACCGTTGAAGCCGTCGATGGTCCCGACGAACACCTAACCGCGCGAAACTAATTAGAAATATGGAAGCGCACAATCCCACGATCGCCCCCACCCCTGCCATGAAAACCGAGGAAGCCGTCCCTTCGAAAGCGACCAGCCTGCTTCCGAAATAACCTCCGACGGCGAAAAGCACGACCGGCACGACTCCGAAAAACGGCAGAGAACGAAGATAGGCATCGGGCGTCTCGAGTCGATAACGAATGAGGGTGCCTCGATCACAGCCATGCAGTTTTCCCACGAGAAAAACGGTTGCCCCATCTCTTCGGGAACTCGAGGCCCGAATGGAAAACGATGAGCCGCGGACCTCTCCAAGAAACGGTTTTCGTCCGAAGGTAATGCCCCCTCCCTGCCACGCGTGAAGGGCATCGATCTGTGCGCGCAAGCGCTGCACCACCAGAGCCAAAGGAAGCTCAATCCGAAGTTCTCGTTCTCCCTCAGGCTCGATTTTCGCCAATCCCCAACGCACGGTCGTTCACCATGTCACTTACCTGGCTCGTCTTGCAAGCATGCATCGGGCAAGCGTTCCATGACCACCGAACACCCCGCGCCAGCACACCGAATATTTCGCTGCAACAGCGCCATCGCCTCCTCTTGTCGTCCCGCATCACCAAGCGCGCGAGCTGCATTGCGAAGCAGCACGTCCAGATCCTCGTGACCGTCGTCGGGCACTTTCTGCTCGAGGATACCCACGGCGCGTAACAGCAACTCGGCAGCAAGTTCAGCATCTCCTTGCCTGCGAACGACTTCCCCCAGATTGTTGAGTGGCTCCACGAGAGCGAGATGATGAGCATCGACATACCGCAGCATGATGTCGAGAGCTCGTTCGAACAACCCTCGCGCCCCAGCGAGATCATCGAGCATCGTCAAACGAAAAGCCATGTTGGTGAGCACCGAAACGAGGATCGGATGATCGTTACCAAAGTTCCGTACGTACAGTTTCAGCGCTCGTACATACAGCGGTTCCGAATCCTCGAAACGCTGTTGCTGGTCCAGGCAGTAGCCCAGATTGCACAACAATCCCGCCGCATCCGCGGATTCCGCAAGCCCTAGGGGCTCCATTCGTTCGAGGGCTTCTCGATAATGGTCCTGCGCACCTTGCCAATCACCAAGCCCGCACCTTGCATCCCCCACGGCTCGAAGAATCGGCACAAGATACTCCTCTCCAAGCTCTTCTTCGATGACGACGGCCGCCGCACGATTGAGAAGCATCAAGGCTTGATGATAATCACGACGAGCAAATGCTCGCCGCGCGTCTTGAATCCATTCTTGCAGCGGCGCGGTCATACGAAGAAGCTGGGACACAATCCTTTCGGTGTAAAGAGCACGGCGCGTTGCCAATGAGATCGTTACGAAAGGGAAGTGATGGAACTCAAGTCGACGCCGCCTGTTGTGCTCGTTGGCGTCGTTTCTCCATCATGGGTGGAATCGTGAGGAAAACGATGGCTCCGATGACCAGCGCCGCGCCAATGAGTTCACTGGCTCCCGGCGCACGTTGTCCAGGGAAAATCAGCAGCAAATACGAAGCTACCACACCAGCGAGGATACTCGAGGATCGATTCACAGGAACGCAATACGTGTTTTCTCTTCGATCGAGGTAGATGAGATTGCCGAACACCCCGGTGCCTTGAGAAAGAAAACCAACGATGACCATGGCGATGGCAATGGACTGTCCCCAATAAGCCGTGAATCCTTTGCTCAATTCCTCGGCGAGATTGCCCGAACCTAAAAGCGCGTAAATCGCAAGGATGACCGCAAGGGCGGGGGTCGCCACCATCTGTTCTTCCACGAAATAGCGACGATTTGTATCCGCATCGTCGGACTTGGCAAGACGGCTCATGAACTGAAGGCGAACGAAGTAGCTGGCAAGATAGACGATGATGTCGATCACGCAAATAAAGGGCATGGCGTAAGACTTGGTATCCACGAGGCTCACGAGAAGAGCGAGGATGGACATGCCGAGACCCGCCCAGGCGAACCAGCGCACTTTGCGTCCACTGATCGCATCGACAATGGGCGCGATGACGAGCACACCACCGCGCATGAGCAACATGGCAAAAACGATGCTGACCCCTTCGAACGTATACGCAAGGGTCGTCGTTCCCACCGTGCAGGTGGCACAAAGACCGGATAGAAGCGTCCAGCGGGAAGGCGTGGGTATGTTGACGCCAAGGACTCGAACGTGATTGGCGTACTTCCACCATCGCATGGCGCTGACGAAAATGACCATTCCGACGGCTGCAGCGGCGGCCGAGATCGGCAGCACCGCGAAACCGGAGATTGCCTGACCTTCACTACCCGGAACCAATCCTTTGGTGAGCATTTTGGTGATCAGGGAATAGGGCACGTAACACGCGAAATAACCGAACGCGAAAGCCCAGATGCTATACGATTCCATCCAGCTTTTCAGGGACATGAAACGCCTCCATCGCAACGTTCGTCAGCGATACATCGAACCAAAGGACCTTCGAACGTTGACGAAACACCTTCCTTCTCCATCGGTGTCGAACCGAATGACAAGCACGTTCCGTGGAATTGTTGGACGAACGGACCTTGTTGGATCCCACCGACCGGTCTTTGCTTCCGACAATCAAATCCCAAGTGTTTTTTTAGTCGGCGAAAGAATGGGTTGGAGATCAAGGTATTGTCCACAATCACAACGAAGCGCTCAGTTTGGCACCAGGGTTACACGATGACAACAATCGTGTCGAAAAAGGACTCCTCCGATCTTCGATTCCCGCGATGAGCACTGCCTTTTCCATCGAAAACGCGGTTTCGTCATCAGTCGATCGGTCAGACTTCCACCCGCTTGCCTGTATGGTTTGTCGACCAACGACACCATGCCTCGATCCATGGATCCGGAATTCCGCGCCTCGAGGCTCGACCGAAACCGCACGAGTCGCTGGTACCACGCCGGCCGGTCCAAAAAAGACAATCGCATCGCGAGCGAATCCTTTATTCTTTGCCCATGCATTCGCTTCGTCTTCGCACCGTTCTCGGGCTCGGCTTGCTCGGCATCGCCGCTTGTACGCCAGCTTCCCTCCCGCCTTCTTCCACTCATCCCACGGTCGTTGCCACACCGCCGTCTGCCTTGCCACCGGACTTGTCACCGGTGAAGGATCCTAATTCCATCGTGCTCGTGGCACGCCTTCGTAACCTTCAGGATTCGTTGGGGACGATGGAACGGATGTTTCGGCTTCCCATTTCCCTGACGGACGAACTGCAAAAGGTTGTTGCGGAAAGAGCGGGAGATGCACTTCAGATGGATGCCGGCGTGGATGTTGCCGTCGCCCTGTCACCTGCTTCCACGGACACGGATCCCAAGTTTTTTGGGGCGGTTTCCATCCCGATGGCAAACCTCGAGGGCGCGCTATCACAGCTCGAAAAGCGCGGGAATGTCGTGCATCTCGCACCTGGCGTCTATCGAGCCAAGTTCGAGCGCCCCCAATCAGAGGACGGCGAGTCGTCCGACTCACCAACCTCGGAGTCCGAAACACCTAAAGAATATCGCTGTGATTTAGCAGCTAGCCTTGGAAATGCGCCGGCTCGATTGGTCTGCTCGGAGGATGAACAAGCTCTGGATTCGCTGCGACCCTGGCTTACCCGAGGCCTGCCCCTGCAACCCACGGCCAAGGAAGACCTCGAAGTCCACCTTCGATTCGCACCGCTGCGTGAGCGATATGTGCCTGTGGCTCGAACGCATGCTTCCGATTACGCAACGACCGCAAAACAGTGGATGGAAACAATCCTGAACATCCGCGATCCAAAGCTGCTCATGCTTCCCGAACGGGTGATGCACGAGAGCATCACTTTTGTCGAGGATATGCAAGAAGCATCGTTTTTCGGCGACTTCATCCCCGAAACGAATGAAATCAGCACTCGCGTCACGATCGCGTTTCGGTCGCGCAACTCCTGGTTCACCCAAGTGTACACGGATGCCAATGGACGATCGGGACCGCCACCGGAAATTTTCTGGCGGTTGCCCAAAGATGCTGATAACGCCACCTACGCATCCTGGGTCGATCCCGCTCATTTTGAAGGTTTCAACGATACGGCTCGGTCGCTGATGTCGCACGCGCTGGAGCTGACTCCGTTGAGCGCGCAATCCAAGTCCGCCATCGATACGTTCATCGCGTCCATTCCTCTTCATAAAACGGTGGCTGTATCGGCGAGAGGAGAAGCGCGACGAACGACATCCGCGGGGAACGTTACCACGGCGCGCGATGCCGTCCGCGAATTCGAACAGTTCTTTCAATCGATAATCGGCTGGACGATCCTAGGGATGGAAGCGCCCTCGGCTCCTTATGCGGACCACTTCAAAAAAGGGGTGGCCACGATGGAGCAACTCATGCATGAGGCACGAAAAGACGCTCATCTTGGTCCAGAAATGCGAAAGGCCACGTGGATTCCTCAAATCCGATGGCGAAGCCCATTTCCCGGCTATCCCCAGGGTACGACTGGCATCGAGATCACCGCTTCCTTTGACAGCAAAGACATCTGGAGCTTCGCGAATACCAAGCCCGGCACCCCCCACCCCCCAGGGGCTGCAGCCCGCGGCAGCATCACGTTGCATGGCGTCGTCATACCCAATGGCCCCAATCGCACATGGATCGGGATTTCCGCCGACCCCAAAACACTGCAAGAAAAATCTCGCGTCGTGGTGTCCGGTCCCTCCCAAAACACCCTCGCGTCCCTGGCAGACCTCGAACCCCTTCGCCAATCCTCCACGATTGGGGGAGGGTTTATCATCTACGGCTCGATGGTCGATAACATGATGAAAACCTTCCCTCAAAACCCCAGCGTCGACATGAGATTGGTTCATCAATCGCTCGAAACCATGCCAAACCAATTACGGACCCCCGTTCTCCAACTGCATACGGCTACCGCTGGCGACACCCCGACCAATACGATCGAGCTACGGTTGCAACGCGGGACCGTGGATGACCTCGCCAACCTCATTGGATTCGTACTCTCCCCCCAAGGACAACAACTGCTCGAACAGCTACGAAAGACCGATATCCCGCTCGACGTTCCTTAGCCGTCGATTACAAGGGGTTGTTCGTCGGCACCAGTGGCTCGGAGCGAAACCAGTCCCTGCCACCGCGAGGTTCATAAGACCGCTTCGACACGGCTTTGACCCGCGGGTCCATAACGAAATGTCCTGTCGATGAGATATTGGCCTTTCTGTTCGACAACCTCGAAGCTGACGGCAACTACCCCTTTCGAGGTGTGATAGTGGACCACGCAACGCTGGAACCAAGGGCGGCCAGGCTCTTTGGTTTCCGTGCATTCATGCAGCGACAATAAAGATATCTCCCCGAATTCATTACGGAATTTCTCTATCCCTTGTCGGTATTCCTCAACACTTACGCGCTGTTGATACTCCGTGGTGGTATAGGTCGAGCGTGCTTTCTCGAAATCCCCCTGAGCAAGAGCAGCCTGGTAGGGATCGAGCAGGTCTTTTTGAATGCGCGGCGCGATTTCCTGGGCGACGAAGATTTGTCGATACATGCCATAAATGGCTATCGGCAGCACGAGCAAGAAAAACACTCCGAGGAGGAGATATCTCGCCCAAGCAGGCATATCGGAGGAATCATCGTGAGACATGAGCGGCAGTGTGCCAGAGGCGGGGCTGGGAGCGCAACCACGACGGTGTCACGTTTCTTCCACGCGCGAAAAAACAGCGAAGGCATAAGGGCGTAACGAAACGGTGACTTCGCCCTGGGAAACGAATTGGTCTCGTACGGAGGCAGGGCCGCCCCCGTGCTCCGCCCGAACGGAGGATTCCGAGGGGCAAGCCCACAAACTGCTCGCGGAATCCATGAGGAGCCGCCAGCGCCCGGAAGAAAAAGGAAGAGACCGCGTCACGGAAGCCCCACTCACATTCATGGCGATAATGACCTCACGGCCCTCGGCATTCCTATCGCCGATGCGCCGGTCCCGATCGTCTTGATCGTAAGGATGAACCCACCGGCGAATGAACAATACCCGCTCCTCTTCGAAGCCGCGAACGTACGTTCTGCGCTTGTCGAGCACGCGAAGGGCCGGAACGGTTTTCCGAAGGTGAATGAGCTGTCGGTACAAGCGAAAGAGCACCTCGTGTTCCTGCCGATCGCGCAAGCCGAGGTCGCATTTGCTGCGAAGAAACGTTTCTTCCTCTTGCGGATCGGGCGGCTCTTGCTGCCAGCGAAACGTGGCGAATTCTTCTTTGCGTCCCCGACGCACGGCGTCGATGAGCGAAGGATCTCCGTGATGGACGAAGTATTGAAACGGCGCTATCTCGCCGTATTCTTCCCCCATGAATAGCAATGGAATATAGGGAGCGAGCAGGACCGCTCCGGCCGCCAATTTGAGGGCTTCAAAGGAAACCAATGCGGCCAGACGCTCCCCTGCCCTTCGATTTCCCACCATATCGTGGTTTTGACAATACACGATCAGTTGGCCCGCGCGAATATCCCTTGGACCACGACCATGTGGTCGTTTTCGATACGCCGAATAATCACCCGCGTAAGCCCATCCTTCCTGGACCGCTCGCACGAGTTGGCTAAACGAACCGAAGTCTTCGTAATAGCCTTCCTGCTCCCCTGTGAGCAACACATGCAAGGCATGATGAAAATCCGCGGACCATTGGGCGTCCATATCATAGCCGCCTTGGGAGGAGGGTAACACCAGCCGGGGGTCGTTCAGATCGCTTTCGGCAATGCAGTACACCCGACGACCGAGGCTTTTGCCTCTTCGATGTAGCGCCTCGGCCAATTCTTCGAGGAACGGTCGAGCGGAAAAGTCCTTGATGGCATGAACCGCATCGATACGAAGGGCATCGATGTGGTAATCCGACACCCAGTGCAACGCGTTTTCCACAAAAAAGCGTCGTACTTCCCGACAATGGGGGCCATCGAAGTTGATGGCGCTTCCCCAGGGGATTCGCACTTGATCGGTAAAATAAGGACCGAAATCCTGTACATAACAGCCTTCGGGCCCGAAATGGTTGTACACGACATCGAGGACCACGGCCATCGAACGCTGATGACACGCATCCACGAATCGCTTCAATCCGTTGGCTCCTCCATAGGAATGCTGTACCGCGTAGGGATATACACCATCGTATCCCCAATTTCTTTCGCCCGAGAACTGCGCCACAGGCATGAGTTCCACCGCGGTGATACCCAAGTCCACCAGGCTATCCAACTGCGCGATGGCGGCGTCGAACGTTCCCTCGGGGGTAAAACAGCCGACATGCATTTCATAGAGAATATAATCTTCGAGCTGTAGCCCGCACCAACCCGTATCGGTCCACGGAAAGGATGGATCCACTACTTCCGAAGGCCCATGCACGCCTTCGGGTTGACAACGCGAAGCGGGATCGGGCCGTTCGATGGCATCATCGAGCAGGTAAGAATAGCGTGTGCCAGGCGCAACTCCTTCCACGACCGCTTGGTGGTAGCCGAAAGGCCGCGGCTGAAGACCTACCCGGCGGCCATCGGGCTCATGCAAATGAACTTGTATTCGAGCCACGAACGGAGCCCAAACGCGAAATAGACAACGTTGGTTACCGAGGTACACTGCGCCGAGACTCGGATCTCCCAATGGATACATGGCTTGACGTCCTTTCAAGCCCCGACGGGGCCAAGGCCAACCGCGGGCCGAACAAGATAGCAAGGGATAGCGAGTCGCGGAGAGAAAATCGACGTCGTGCCGATGGGAATGGATATAAAAATCACTCGATGACAAAAAGGTGAGCGGGTTGATGCCGCGGGTCCAATCGGACGTAGTTCGTCCACCCCTGCCACGTCCATCGCTGCCCAGAAAGCAAATCGCGAACTCCGTAGGGCTCATTATCCCCTTTGCCGAGTTCCCAAGGATTGACATGAACGAGTGACTCGCGCACCTCGAAGGGATTGAGGTTGACGACCGCGAGAATGACGTTGTCCCGTTTCGGAGTGGCTTTGCTATATACGAGAATATCGTTGCTGTCGGCCGCGTGGAAGCGCAGATTGTCGTATTCCTGCAGGGCGGGGTGCTGGTGGCGCGCTTGATTCAGCTTGGTAATGAGTGGTTTGATATGGCCGGGGCGGTCCCAATCCCATACTTTGTACTCATATTTTTCCGAATCGAGGTATTCCTCCCGTCCAGGAATCGCTCTATTTTCACAGAGTTCGAAGCCATTGTAGATGCCGTAGCAAGAACTGAGCGTGGCGGCGAGCACGGCCCGAATACAAAAAGCCGGACGTCCTCCCTTTTGCAAGAAAAACGGAAGAATATCGGGAGTATTCGCGAAGAAGTTTCCTCGATAATACTCCTTCATCTCCGATTGCGTGAGTTCTACGAGGTAGTCGATGATCTCTTGTTTTTCGTTGCGCCACGTAAAGTATGTATAGGATTGCGTGAATCCCACTTTGGCGAGCGCTCGCATCATTTTGGGGCGCGTAAAAGCTTCAGCGAGAAAAACCACGTCGGGATGCTCCCGCTGGATCGTGTCGATGAGCCACTTCCAAAACGGCAGCGGCTTCGTATGAGGATTGTCGACACGGAAGATACGAACGCCATGCCCGATCCAGAAACGAAGGATCTTCGCCATCTCTTCCCATAACGAGTGCCAGGCTTCCGTCTCGAAGTGCAAGTGGTGGATATCCTCATACTTTTTCGGTGGATTTTCCGCGTACTTGATGGTGCCATCCGGCCGTTTTGCGAACCATTCCGGATGCTCTTTCAAGTAAGGGTGGTCGGGGGAGCACTGGATCGCAAAGTCCAGGGCAACCCGTAACCCATGGTTTTCACACGTTTTTACGAAGGCATCGAAGTCCGCCAACGTGCCCAGGGAAGGTTCGACCGCCATATGCCCCCCCGCCTCCGAACCAATCGCATACGGAGAGCCAGGGTCCGTCGGCAACCCCACCCGGGCGTTGTTCTTGCCCTTACGATTCGTTTTTCCAATCGGGTGAATCGGCGGCATGTACAACACATCGAAGCCCATCGCGCGGATTTCGGGGATACGAAGTGCTGCCTCTCGAAACGTGGCCCCCCGCGTCGGATCGGTCCCCTGCGACCGGGGAAAAATCTCGTACCATGCGCTGAATCGTGCGTGTACGGGGTCGACGACAATCTCCAAGACTCGATCGTAGCGGGTCGCACGGCTACGGTCCTCGAGCTTTGCCATGAGTTTGACCCAGGCTCCTTCGGAAGCGGCTTCCACCCGTTCCACGGCACTTCGCAGGCTGTGAAAAGAAGCCAAAAACGCTTCGATATGCTTTTTGTCCCCGGCTGACGCGCGTTCGGCGGCGCCTCGCATGAGTTGTTCTCCCTCCAACAACTCGCTAGCGATGTCTTCCCCCGCGCCGATCTTCTTTTTCACTTCATCGAGCCAGGAACCATACCGGTCTACCCAAGCTTCGAAGGTATATTCCCAACGTCCCAAGGAAGTGACGGGAAACGCGGCCCTCCAACGATCGTTGTCGAAGAGTTCCAAGGGATAGGCGGACCATTCCGGCGCTCCCACAGGCCGAACCAGAACCTCGGCGCGCAATCGTTCATGACCTTCCTTGAAAATATCCACTTCCACCTGGACGACGTCCCCCACTTCCCGTTTGATCGGGAAGCGACCGTCGTCGATTTCGGGCGAAGGGCGCTCGATGGCTATGGTGCGATGGGGATCGTCGAACACGTCATTCTCTCCTTGTCGAAGCCAGACTCAGGACCGCTGCAAAATCAAACAAGCCAACGGGGGAACCGTCAGGCTGATGGACCAATCAAATCCCTGCCAAGGGGTCGGTTCGGCTTGCAGCCCACCGGCGTTTCCCATGTTGCTCCCCCCGTATATCCCCGAATCGCTGTTGAGTCGCTCCGCGTACCACCCCGGCTCAGGCACCCCGATGCGGTATCCTTCCCGCGGCACGGGGGTAAAATTGCAAACGACAACGACATATCGGGATTGGTCTTTTGCGTAGCGGAGATAAGAATATACGGAATTATCGGTATCATGGCAATCGATCCAGCGGAATCCTTCCGGAGCATAATCGAGTTGCGTAAGAGCCGGTTCCGAGCGATAAAGCGCGTGCAAATCCTTGAGCCAACGCTGTAATCCTTGATGGGGAGCGTACGACAGAAGATGCCAATCGAGGCCTCGGTTGTGGTCCCATTCGTTCCACTGGCCGAATTCCATACCCATGAACAAGTGTTTTTTTCCTGGATGGGTAAACATATACCCAAACAACAAGCGGTTATTGGCAAATTTTTGCCAATCGTCGCCTGGCATTTTCCGAAGCAATGACCCTTTACCGTATACCACCTCGTCGTGCGAAAGCGCGAGTACGAAGTTTTCCGTATAGGCATATAACATGCTGAAGGTAAATTCATTCGCGTGATATTTACGGTGGATGGGTTCCTTGGACATGTAGCCAAGCACATCGTGCATCCAGCCCATGTTCCACTTGAACGTAAAACCAAGTCCCCCCAGGTAGGTAGGACGAGAAACGCCCGCCCAGGCGGTGGATTCCTCCGCAATGGTGATCACCCCGGGAAAGTACTGGTACAACAACACATTGAGATGCTTGATGAATTCGACCGCCTCCAGGTTCTCTCTGCCCCCAAAACGGTTCGGAATCCAATCTCCTTCTTTTCGAGAATAATCCCGGTACAGCATCGATGCCACCGCATCGACCCGAATGCCATCGAAGTGATACACTTCCATCCAAAATAGCGCGCTCGCCAACAAGAAGTTCCAGACTTCCGTCCGCCCATAATTGAATACCATCGTGTTCCAATCCCGATGGATCCCTTCCCGGGGGTCCGCATGCTCATAGAGATGCGTGCCATCGAATTCCGCCAAGCCATGGCCATCCGTAGGGAAGTGGGCAGGAACCCAGTCCAGAATCACTCCGATTCCATTTTCATGAAGAACATCAATAAATTCCATCAGTTCCGACGGAGTCCCAAAGCGGCTCGTCGGCGCAAAAAAATGCATGGTCTGGTATCCCCACGAGCCATAAAAAGGATGCTCGGTAATGGGCAATAACTCGACATGCGTGAACCCCATCTCTTTGACATAGGCGGCAAGTTTGTGCGCCGCCTCCCGATAGGACAACGAAAAACCGTCTTCTTTATGCATCCAAGAGCCGAGATGCACTTCGTATACCGAGACGGGCTCCGCCAGGGGCTCGGCCTTCGCACGCGCCGCCATCCATGCATCGTCTTTCCATGAATACCCCGATAGATCATACACGCGGGAAGCGGACTTGGGAGGCACTTCCGTATAAAAGGCGAAAGGATCCGCCTTGAGCATCGCCAGCTCACCATGATTGGGAAATACCTCGAATTTATAGACGTCCCCATGCCCTACCCCAGGCACGAAAATCTCCCATAAGCCATTGCCCTCGTGTTTCCTCATCGCGTGGCGACGACCATCCCATTGGTTGAAATCACCGACCACACTCACTCGTTTCGCATTGGGCGCCCACACGACGAACCGAACGCCATGGACGCCATCGATGGTCACGAGATGAGCCCCGAGTTTTTCCCATGTCCGATAATGCGTTCCTTCACGCAGCAGGTGCAAATCAAACTCACTGAGTTGAGAGGCAAAGCGATACGGATCCTCTTCCTCCCATTCGTCCCCTTTTTCGTTTCGGTACCGGAGCCGGTAGGCCGAAGGAATGCTGGTCAACGCAGCTTCAAAAACACCTCTTGGCTCGATGAGTTTCGCCTCCGCCAGCAGCTTGCCGTCATCGATTCCCACGATCCAACAAGCCACGGCCATGGGATGATAGGCGCGAATACATGCCCCATGTTCGTCTTGATGCGGTCCCAACACTTGAAAAGGCTGTCCATGCTGGGCGTCGGCGATGGCAACGATTTCGTTTCGATGGATGGACATGCTCGAATTCTCCTTCAGGGGCTGCGCAATCGCGCGACTATATGAGGGGAAACCCGCACGAAGTCAACCAAGCATGCCAACTTCCCAACGCTTCCCGCAACCGCAACAAGTGCCGGAACCAGGACGGTTCCCACGAATCATTTTGATGCCGCAAGCACCAGAATTCACGATCTGGCTCTCCTTACGTGAACCGTCTTCTTGGCTTGTTTGCTCGACCGGCCCGACCTAGGCTACGACGAACACCTTGTGCGGACTCGTGCCGCATTCGTCCCGCAAAACAAGGGTTCCCATAAGCCACGGCGTGCGTGCAACACGTGAGGAGACAAGAATATGAATCGACCGTTCCGGGTGCTCGGCGTGCAACAGATTGCCGTAGGAAGCAGAAGCAAAGAAAACCTTCGTCGCTTGTGGGTGGACACGCTCGGCTTGTCCTTGCAAGGCAGCTACCGAAGCGAAAAAGAAAATGTCGATGAGGATATTGCCGTGCTCGGAACCGGCCCGTGGCGCGTGGAAGTCGACCTGATGGAGCCCATCGATCCCGACAAAGCACCTCGCGTGCATGAGCCCGCCCTCAATCACGTGGGATTGTGGGTCGATGACCTGGCTCGCGCAGTGGCTTGGCTCACGGAACAAGGCGTGCGGTTCACCCCAGGAGGAATCCGAAAAGGAGCAGCAGGACATGATGTCTGCTTCATCCATCCGAAAGGCAATGATGCCTTCCCGCTCGGAGGTGAAGGCGTACTCATCGAACTCATCCAAGCCCCACCGACCGTCATCGAAGCTTATGACCGGGATGCAAAACACTCCTGAACCCAGAGGTTCGCAATATTTATCATAAAATACGCAAGCTTAACCTTTCCCCGCCAAGCGGCTCCGCGTTGTTCGGCCCTAGGACGAATGCGCAACCATCCCTTCCAACGCTTGTCCGCCAGCGATGAGGAAAGTACGCTCTGGTAGGGAAGGATAGCCTCGTCCATGCGTCAACGACTTCAACCCCCGCGGACCCGTTTTCCAACACGTTCCGCAAGCCATCGCCAGCGACAAGCACTCGCTCGTTTGCTCGTGTCGGTAGCGGTCGCAAGCACAGCGATCTTCGCGCAAGAGCCGATCTTCGCCGCTCCAACCGCCGCCGAAATCAAAGAAGCACGAGCTTTGTTCCAAGCCGGGTTGGCCTTGGAAGCCGCGGGCGATTACAAAAACGCTCTAACCAAGTTCCATGAAGTCGCCGCGGTCCGCCCCACGCCCCAAGTCATGTTCCATGTTGCCCTATGCCTGGAGCATCTCGGACGCTGGACCGAAGCGCTGGGCACATACCGAATCACCATCGATCGCGCACGGGAAGAAGCCGCCGAGGACGTCGTGGAAAACGCCGATCAAGCGCGACAAAAACTCGAACAACGAATGCCGCGACTCAAGATTCTTCGTAGCGAAAGCATGGCAGGCGCAGTCGTCCACCTCGACGGCGTTCTCATCGGCGCCGCTTCCTTTGGCGTGGAAATGCCCTCGGACCCAGGCGAACACCGCGTCGTCGTCACCGTCGACGGCAAAGAAGTATTCACCCAGGTTGTCTCCCTTGAAGAAGGACGCGTCGAAACGGTTACGATTACGAAACAAACACCAAAAGCCCCACCACCTCTCGCCCCCGCGCCCAAACCATCCCCCGAACCCAACCCCATCGCGCCGTCGCAACGCATCGGATACTACTTTCTCGGAGGCGGCATCACCAGTCTCGTGATCGGAGGCATGTTCGTCAAACTTCGTAACGACACCATCGATCGGCTGGAAACCCAATGCGCGGGAAACCATTGCCCTGCCTCGCTCGAGAGCACATCCGATCGCGGAAAGATCTATATGATGGCCGCCAACGGCTTTGTTGGCGCTGGCCTGCTGAGTGCTGGAATCGGGACCGTAATATTGTTGCAACGCCATGAAACAGAACCAGCTCCCCAATCGGCGCATACCCAAGTAGGACTGTCTGCAGGGGGTCCTCTCGGCGCTCCGGGGGCCACCGTATGGGGGAACTTCTAATGGCTCGTCCTGAACGAAAAGGCTTCATCCTTGTAAGCGCGGGCATCTTTCTCGCGGTGTATTCGCTGATACCGGCCTGCGGATACCCTGATTTTTCTTTTGATTACGAGAAATTACACCCAGCCGGCGGCGCAAACCATGGGGGAACGGGGGGCACCACCGGTGGACACTCCGGGCAAAGCGGACAAGGCGCCACCGGCGCAGAAGCAGGCATCGGCGGTCAAAGCGGCGCCGCAGGACAAACAGGCGGATCGTCGGGCGCAAGCGGAGAAGCGGGATCCACGGGGGGGGTCGGCGGAGCCACCGGAGGCACGGGCGGCGCCACGGGTGGAACCGGGGGAACTGGTGGAGCCACCGGAGGAGCGGGCGGCGCCACAGGTGGAACCGGGGGAACTGGTGGAACCGGCGGTGCCACGGGAGGAACTGGAGGGACAGGAGGTGCCACGGGAGGAACTGGAGGGACAGGAGGTGCCACGGGCGGAACCGGAGCAGCTAGCGGAGCCGCCGGAGCCACAGGAGGTGTTGGCGGCGAAGCCGGCGCCAGTGGATCGAGTGGCGCCGCGGGAGATGGCTGAATCGACATACCCCAACCGACTGCACACGCCTGAGATACCCCACGCGGGCTCAACGCGAAACCTCATGAAAACAGCATTTTCAAGCGTGGCTCACGCAAGCGTGCAGCCGCGTTGCCGCCTTTCCTTCGGACGGTCGAACTTCGAAATCGCGTTCCGAACGACAGAAAAAGCGCCCACACAAGTGCCTCCCCTCCATGAACCGACTCGTCACTTCGCTCGTGAAAGCTAGCGCAGCGATGGCATCTCGCAGCGTTCGTATTCTGGCTCGACTGACCTAATTGCGAGGAAGCCTGCTTCGGATTCATCGGGTTCGCGTAAGAAGCCAAAGCCTCGTTTCACGAGAAAGGCGCTGCCCCACATCGTGAAAAATCTAGTTAAAACCCGGGGTTACTGACCGGAGGCGTCCATTGCTTGGTGCTCGCCGGCTTCGTCGTCGAAGGCTTGGTCGTCGAACCCTTGGTCGTTGGAGGCTTGCCATGAGAAGACTTCGATTCCGAAGACGCACGCGTCTCCACCGGATGCGCCGATGCGGAAGCAGCCACCGGCGCAACGACGCCATCATCGCTATTCGTCGGCTGTTTTTCGTCGACATCGTCCACAACGCTGGCATCTCCCAGCGGCACATCCACGTCCAGCACCGGCGTAGCGTTTTCGAGCGCTGCCGCATCCGGTGCGACGGAATCGATGGTTTGTACCGTATCGGCAGTCGTATTCGTGTGGGGAGAAACGAATCTCGTGGCAAGCAAAATTCCAACGGCTAGCGTCAAGACCACACCCGTGACAATGAGTCCGACGGTTTTTCCGCGTCGGGATGCGGAAGGCCGAGCATCTCGCTCCGAACCTGACATCGTCGATTCGGAAAACAGAATGTCGTCGGAGTTGGGTTTGGAAGCGGATCTTCGCGAGACAGAAACGGCCGCAGGAGGGTCGAAATTTGCCGATTCGGGAGCAGATCGCGTCTCCTGCTGACCAGCCGCGTTCTGGTCCAAGGCACCGTCCGGGAGCCTCCATTGCCCAGAAGACGGAGTCCCTTCGACCGGATGGGCACCCGAGGCGAGCAACGCGGCAACACTCTCTCCATCGTGAGACGGAGAACGACAAGCCTGCTGTAACGCGCGCCGAAACTCCGCGCCCGAAGGACCAATGATGGGACCGATATAAAGTTTGATATCTTCCGTCGTGGCGCGTTGCTGCCCAACAAATACATCGTCGAGCGCTTTGTACAACTCAGCTCCCGTCTGATAACGAAACTCTTGCTCGCGATCGATGGCGCGCATGACGATTTCATCGAGCAAAGCCGGATAGGTAGGACCGACGATTTGGCTGGGTTTGGGGACCTTTCGACGCAAGATATTGTTCATCGTCGCGCCCGGGTTATCCCCTCGAAATGGGTGTTTTCCCGTGGTCATCTGATAGAGGATGACACCGACGGCAAACAAGTCGGAGCGACGGTCCAGGGGTTGTGCGACAACCTGTTCGGGAGACAGATAGGCGAGTTTTCCTCGGATGAGACCGGTATCGGTTTCGCCGGCGGAACGACCCAACGCTTTGGCAACACCAAAGTCGACGAGTTTCACCACACCGCTTTCGGTGAGCATGATGTTCTGCGGTGAGACATCACGGTGGACGAGTTCGAGGTTTTTTCCGTCCTCCCCTTTGAGTTCATGAGCGGCATGGAGCGCGGCACACGTGTCTTGCACGATCTTGACAGCGATAGGAATCGGCATTCCCCCACGACGAAACGCTTCTCGCATGATGAGACTGAGCGGAGCGCCGTCGATCCACTCCATGACGATATATAGCAGGTTGTCCTGCTCGCCCAGGTCAAGGATTTCAGCAACATTGGGGTGCTGAATACGAGATGTGATACGCGCTTCATCCAAGAACATACGCTCGAAGTTGGGATCGTCGTTCAAGGTTGGGAGCATGGTCTTGATCGCGAAGAACTTCTCGAACCCTCTGGCTCCGGTCATGCGCGCCGCCCACACAGCGGCCATTCCGCCTCGTGCGATGGGCAAAAGACATTCATACCGGCCGAGGGTGAGGCCCGGCTTGATTTCGTCGAGAGACTTCACGGACAGTTTTTTACTGTCGCCCAGAGTCGCAAAGAGAGCAAGGGAGAACGAGAGACCATGAGCGCCGCACGCTCGATCCTTGGCAGAAAAACCGCTCAAACCAACGCATCTTGGCCGTTGGCGATCTTGGCGCTTGCCCACTGCGTTACCGGACCCCTTCTCTCCCTTCCTCACCCATGCTACCCGTACCGATTCGCTTCCATTTTGGAGGGCATGATGGCCAATCGTCGTTGGTTCGCCAGTATTGTCATTGCAGGCATCCTCGGCTTTCTGTCGGTTACCCTCGGGGCATCCCAACCACAGACTCCCTCGGCAACGCGAAATCACCGCTTAGCGAAGCCTGTCCGCACATCACTGGTGGCCTGGGGGTCCGGCCATGGACAGGTAGGGCTCCGCCGCTCACCCCAACAACCAAGCGAAGGCGTGTCATCCCTGACCATCGCCACCGATGGTTCCACGTTGTTGCTCGATCGCGTCAACCAACGAGTCGTTCAACTGTCCCCTTCCGGCTCCATCACCGATGTGTGGACCATCTCCCCAACCCCCCCCGACGCCGAAGACATAAGTTCGTCATCGGATGGAGCCCTGGGGCTTTACAGTCCATTTCGCGCTCTATTTTGGGTTCAAGAAGGCGAGAAAAAGGTGGCGGAACTACGAATTCCCAGGGAATTACGGGAACTTACCGCTATCGACTTCGGCCCATCACGCCTTATCATCGCTCGTTCAGCCCATCAAGAAAGGTATCGACTAGGTAGCCCGTCCGCCCCACAACCCCTTGCGGCGGTGTTCCACAGCAAACAAGAAGGCTGCTTCGCACTCCCCGACGGCCTTGGGGTTGCCACAACGCTTGACGAACACCAGCATCCTCACCTGCTGGTCATCGAAAGCGGAAAACCACGCGCCAAAGTCCTTCGTTCTTTGCCCATCATCGCGCAATCCGTGCTCTCCGCGCGGCTGATCGGCGTTCATGATACCCTCGTTTGCGCTCGACTCGAGCACAAGATATCCGAAAGCCCCATTCTCGTTCGGCGTTCCGTATCGTGTTTGGATGCGCAATCAGGAGCTGTTTTGTTTGAAACGGACCTCGGTCCTGTCGACGACCTCTATGTGCCTCGACGATCCTTCGCGATGGGGGGAGCTTCGGGCCGCCTGGTTTTCATCCAGCCGCGGTCGGAAGGATTGCGCGTAACGAGCTGGGATCTGCCCCGCCCGAACCACGGGGGTACACGATGAAATCGTTTCGATGTCTGATGCGAAATCGTTGGTCCTTCGGGCTTTTGGCGGGATCCATCGCGCTAATTTCCGCATCACCAAGCGCCGCCATCACCCGCGACGAGGTCATGGTGCGGGCCAAAGCCTTCGCTTTTCATCCCTGGCGCGCGACACAAAACAACCTCACGGCAAGCTGCTCATCTACTTACCAGAGCGTATACACTCCAGGGGATTATGTGGGTCTGCCTTACGATTGGGGCGGCTATATGTCCCTTTTCACCTTCGACCAGGGCATCCAAGCGGGCTTGGGAGCGGGCTCCTATCCTGCCGACGGCATTTTATCCTGCACCGTGGGACTCGATTGCTCCGGATACGTCAGCCAATGCTGGAACACCACTCATCTTACGACAAGCACGTTGCACACCCAATCATCAGCCATTTCCCAGGCCGAAATTCTCTCCGGCGATGCCCTGAATCAAGCCGGTTATCATGTCATCTTGTACAGCCACTCCCTCGCCAATGGTGACCCCATCCTCTACGAAGCCATCGGCTATAACGTTCATATCAACCCATGGGGCGGATGGGCCTATGCCTCCGGCTACCAACCGCGGCGTTTCGAAGGCATCACCGGTCCGAGCGCCCAAGACCCCATCGGCACACCCCATCATCCCATCCCCATCCCATCCCTACCGTTCACCGATTCGCGCGATACACGACAATCATCGAGCAACGTATTCGACGGCTGTGGGGCGGATCCCAACAAACCCGAGTCAGGCCCGGAATTCGTCTACGAGGTGACGATCACCCAGCCCGGACTTCTCACCGTATCGGTATCCGACGATGTCGGCGTGGATATCGACGTCCATTTGTACACGTCCACCAACACCAATGATTGTACGCACCGAGACGACAGCACGTTCACGGCCCCCGTCGATTGTGGAACCTACCTCATCGTGGCTGATACCTACGGGACAGGAGACGCCAACGCGGGCCCTTATACGCTCAACGTATCGTTTTCGGCCACGGGCGCTTCTTGCGGCAACGGGCCTCCGAGTTACCATCCTTCCGGCCGGCCCGGTGATGCTTGCGGCTACCCCGGACAAGAGCATTTGCCGTTTTGCAACGCAAACCTTGGCGCAGAGGTCTGTTTGGTGACCAATGGCACTCCGAAAACCTCGTTTTGTTCTCATCCCTGCGCCACGGCCACGGATTGCCCGGAGTTTCCGGGAGGATGCTGCAAGACCATCTCCAGCGGTGAGTCCTATTGTGTTACCGCACCACTTTGCGGTGGAACACCTGGCGATGCGGGCGCTACCGATGGTCCGCCCTCAGATACCCACGACCCCGATGCCGTTTCGGATGTGCTCGTTTCCGATTCATCGAACGAAACCGACGCCATCCTCGACTCGTCCGTGGAAGAAAGCGCCTCGGATGTCGTCACGCAAGATAGCGTTACGCCCGCTCCCGATGCTTCTTCCGCCGATGCCTCCTCCGACGCCTCCTCCGATGCGCAAATCATCGATACGGTATCCACTCGCCCTGTCGAAAGCGATGAAGACTCCCAAGGATGCGCTTGTCGCATGCGTTCTCATCCCCCCTCGCGCGCGGGCATAGTACTGATTTTGTTGGCGGGACTCATGCTCATGCGACGCGGAAACAGGTTGTGGACGCAAAACCAGTGGCGAGCCGTTGGTGGGAGCCACAACCGATCGTTGCGGTAGCTGCTGGCTTCCTTTACAGCAAGAGCATGAATCGATTTCTCGACCGCACCTCGCCGGCCCGTCGCATCTTCTGCAATCGAACGTTGAACATGAAAAGCATTCGAGCCGTGGGGTTCGACATGGACTACACGCTGATTCACTATCATGTAACGGCGTGGGAGGGGCGCGCGTATGCCTACGTTCGGCAACGCTTGGAAGCCGACGGGTGGCCGGTCGCTGACCTCACCTTCGATCCGTCCTTGTTTTCACGGGGATTGGTGGTGGACGAAGAACTCGGCAACGTGGTCAAAGCCGATCGGTTCGGGTTCATTCGGCGCGCGAGTCATGGAACCCGAATGCTTTCCTTCGAGGAGCAACGCGATGTGTACGGGGATGTTCAGGTGGACCTGGGCGCACCGCGATGGACATTCATGAACACGTTTTTTTCGCTCTCTGAAGCTTGTTTGTACGGGCAGCTCGTGGAGCTTCTTGATTCGGGGGCGCTGCCGGGGGTGCTGGGGTACGCGGATCTGAGTCGTCGGATCCGATCGCATCTGGATGCCACGCATATGGAAGGTGAGTTGAAGCGCGAGATCGTCACGGCCCCCGATCGCTTCGTGGATCGCGATGCGGATCTGGTGTTGACGCTTCTCGATCTGAAGCGAGCGGGCAAGCTGTTGCTGCTCATCACCAATTCGGAGTGGGATTACACCAAAGCGATGATGCAATATGCCTTGGATGGGCAGTTGCCGGAGGGGATGACGTGGCGCGAGCTATTCGACATCGTGATCGTGGCTTCTCGCAAACCTGATTTTTTTACGAGTCGAGCGCCGGCTTTCGAGGTTGTCGATGAACAAGGGCTGCTCCGGCCGCTGAATCACCCCATGGCGGCAGGCGGGGTCTATCTGGGAGGAAATGCACGACAGGTGGAGATGGACCTAGGTCTATCCGGGGAAGAGTTTTTGTTTGTGGGGGACCATATCTTCGCGGATGTGCATGCATCGAAAAGCCATTTTCGATGGCGAACGGCACTCGTGATCCGCGAATTGGAAGATGAAGTGCTCGCTTTGGAATCGTTCAAAGAAAAACAACGGGAGCTGACGCGCAAGATGGTGGATAAGGAAAAAAGAGAGCAGGAACACGCATCGCTGCGCCTGCTGCTGCAACGAATGGAGGCGGGATATGGGCCCGCCGTGGAGATGACCGCGTCTGCCCTCAAGGCCCGGCTTCAGGAATTACGTAAAGAAATCAATGAATTAGACGAAACCATCGCCCCTCTTGCCCGCCAAGCGGTAGAACTCGTCAACTCGCGATGGGGATTGCTGATGCGCGCGGGCAACGACAAGAGTCATCTTGCGCGTCAAGTCGAACGCTACGCCGACATCTATATGTCGCGCGTATCGAATCTACTGCAAGTCACACCGTTTTTTTATCTGCGAGCGCCGCGGGGGAGCCTTCCTCACGATTCCGGCGCCTGAGGCAGCTTCGGCGGTGCGTCGGGGAAGCGGAAAGAATCGACGGAATCACTCGGTGACAGGTCCGCTCGAAGGAGCCGCGCTCCAGCGGAAATTATCGAGTAAAACGATCGAATCGAGCAACATATCACTCGTGTCCCACGTGGCGAATCGAAGGCGAATCGTCTCACCAGGCACGACGGGCGCGGTGGTCGTCAACCACACGGTACCTCCTCCGGGCCCGTAGGTGTAGCCCGTACCGGTCAGACCCGCTTGTCCATTCGGACAGGGGTAGCCGGATTTCGGAGGGCAAACGGTGAAGAATTGGTGGCTGTTGACGCTGATATAGTTTTTGTTGTTGTCGAAGGAGATATTTTTGTCCGCCGGGATGGCGGTCTGTCCGGGACCTGGCAGCCATGACGAATCCAGCATGGCTATGAAAAAGTCATTGTACTGCGTGCATGTGTAGGTCCAATACTCCTGGGAAAAGAAGCGGAATTGAAACGAAAAGGAGTTGGCATTGGTCGGGACCTTGAGCCGCACATCGAGCATGACGGAATCGTTGGCGCCGCTGCCAATTGGGCATCCGGCGCCGGTCGAAGGCAGACTGCCGCCATGGGGCGCCACGAAGTCAGCAGGGGGTGCGCCAGTCGTATAGGTGTACGAGAGGCCGGCCGTCGCATCAGGGTCGTTGGCATCTCGCGCGTGGCCGCTCGAGAGCATGGCGAAGTTCGGACCGAAGCGCGGAAGATTCGATGAATCCGTTCCGAACTGAGTCGTCACGGCCACTTGCAAATTGCTGACGGTTCCCGCACCCGAACCATTGGCACGAGAGATGACGGGGGTACCGACGATGCCCCAACTGCCCCCGGTCGAGACTTTGCAGATTTCCATGGCATTGAGCAAATCCATGGCGGTCGTTCCAGAAAACTTCGACCCCGAACTGCAGGCAGACAAAGGATCTTCATCGACCTGTCCGTTACAATTGTTGTCCACCCCATCGCCAACCACTTCGATCGCGCCCGGGTTGACCAGCGCGGGTGTGCCGCAGGTCGTGCCGACAGAATCACAACAATCACCATCACAGACAGTCCAACCGTCGCCATCGGCGTCGGGCGAGTCATCGACGACACCATTGCAATCATCATCGAGGCCGTTGAAACAAACCTCCTCATTTTTGGGTACGACTTCCCCGACACACAAACCGAAGCCAATGCCCGAAGGCTCGCACGCAGCCATGCCACCATGGCAAGTTCCCACGTTCAGCGTGCTCGGAGGACCTGAGTAGCAGGGCTTTTCCTCGTTCGGGATACATACGCATCCAGGCGCGTTGGGAAAACCATTGTTGACGATGCCATCGCAATCATCGTCGATGTTATTGAGGCATGAGTCCGGAGAAGGCAACTTTTCTCCTTCACACGGTCCCCATCCCGTGCCGGTGGCATTGCAGGTACGCTGCCCTGCTTTGCAGGGTCCCACGCCTTGGGTGCCCGGTGGTCCCGAATAGCATTCCACGACATCACCGGGCGTGCATGAGCAGCTTCCCTCGTTGGATTCGCAACCATTGAGCGGCAAACCATCGCAATCGGCGAAACCGCTATCGCAACTATCGATGCGGCATTGCCCCATGGCGCATTTTGCCGAGGCGTTGGGCAGTGAACAGCTCTTGCCGCACTCTCCACAATTGTGGATATCGAACAAGGTGTCGACGCATTGGAAGTCGCAACACACCAAACCCCCTTCGCAAGTATGAGCCTGCACACCGGGCTCACAGGCCACGCAGGCTCCTTGCGCCGAGCAGAAAGGCGTTTGCGTTTTTCCCGCGCAGTCTTCATCCTTCGAGCATTCGGCAACGCCTCCCGAACCACCCGTTTCCGCTCCTCCGCTTCCTCCTACGTTGGCTCCTCCTCCCGAGCCGCTGCTCGCCCCAGTACCGCTGGTGCCCCCAGTTGCGCTGCCGCCTCCCGTTCCACCAGATCCACCTTTTCCACTGGATCCCCCTACGCCACCGTCGGTATTGCCTGACGCCCCGGCTTTCCCTTGCGAAGATTCTTCGGAAGATTCACCGCAAGCCAAAAAAAAGAGCGGCGAGACCAAGGCAAACCAACGGGAATCGGCACATCGGCGTTTTCAGCGTGGAGCGTTGCATTCATTCCTCCGTTTGCGACATCAACAAACAACTATACCAGGAAGCGAATGATCGAGCAGGCCATTTCCAAAGCTCGTCTGCTGCGGTTTACCGGAAGGTTTTCCGGAAGGTTTGCCGGTAACCATCGTCATTCACCCGATTGTTTCACGCATGCCCGACAGTCCATGCTTGAATTCAAGAACCATCATGCGAACTGAACAACCTCCGCGGTGGTTGGGGCGAGGGATTCCTCCTTCGCAACCATCTCCCTCTTACTTGAGGATACCTCTGAAACCGCCCGGGGGAAAAAAGCCGTCCAATCCTGTCATCGTGGCGATCTTGTCGTTGACCATCGTCGCCGCGATGGCTGTCGGTATATGGTTTGCTCGTCGACGTTCCGAACGAGTCGTAGGTTCTCCTCAACTGGTCATGAGTGGCTTGGTGCAAGGAGCGGCGTCGATAGATCCTTTGGGATTGGTCATCGCGAGTTCCGAAACGCTGACCATCCGTACGGATCAAGTCATCATTGAAAAGGTCTGGGTCGATTCATGCCAGCGTCCGGGGCTGGGACGCACTCCAGCCGCGCGCTGTGACCGTCAACCCTTTTTCGAGCGCTCCCTGGTCAAGGCCGTCTTGCAAGGCGTGAACTGCGTACCCGAACAGCGGCGAGAAGAAAGCATTAGCTTCGCGTTGGAGATCAACCATAAGACACGCACCACACGGCTGTTCGCGGGAAAGAGCGGCTCGCTCACGAGGACCAAAGTCAAGCCCGTCCTCGAATGCATTCAACAATCTCTCGCCTCTGCGGATTGGGAACAAATCCCCCACGAACATTCTCGTTATGTCATCGGCGTGCTCGCGAAGTATCCCGTTCAAAAGCGGGACTAGTCATCGTTCGACCGATGGGTCGAGCAGGGTCAACTTCGTATCTCCGAAGCCCGGACAAGTCGTCCACCAATACACCACCTCCGTATGCCGACTCCGAGACACCATTCGCACATGGGCGGCAAGGAGCACACGCGCTCCATGCTCGATCGCCGTTTGCCTATAACTCGACCCTGGTTCGACCGCCAATGGCTCTTGCCATGGTCGAGGGATGGGGTGTTCAGCAGTCGCCCGCATCGTTCTGACGTGCGAATTTCGTAACCCCACGAGGATATTTCCCATGGGGCAATGCACGACGATATCGCTACCCAAAACCTTGGTACACACGTTTCCCGAGGGCGACCGAATCAAAAAGGCAAAGGCAGCCGCGCGGGCTCCCGTGAAGGGATTCGTAACGCTATTTGGAGTTACTACCTGTCCGACACAGGATATTTTCCGAGGAATACGCAAGCCATCACCTCTTCGCCGCCTTTTTGCGACAAGGCTCCCCCACGGCCAGCCTAACGTCTTGACGTCCCCAATTTTCGCTCATCATGGGAAGTACTACCGCGAAACCGCATCCGCCGAGCCATGGAAACTCGAGCCTGCCAGGCACAACGGTGGCGTACCTTTGGTAATGCATGTTAAAAGAATTCCCACAGGGCGTCGCCAGCAACTCGCCCGACAGGAATTCGAGATGGCAGACAATAATTCGGACAATGCGAATCAGGATCGACGGCGTGAACCTCGACATCTCGCTTGCTTTCCCGCCTATATTGAAGATGCGGGCGTCACGCGGTCGGCGATCATCCGCGATCTTAGCATTACGGGAGCGCGGCTGTTGACGCGGGCGCGTCCCGAGGTTGGCGATCGCGTGCGTTTGAGTCTTTATATTACTGCGAACTCGGAGCAACCGGGTACGGCCACGGGCAATGTCGTTCGTGTCGAACCATGGGGAGATGGAAGCACGCTGTGGTCTTTCAGCGTTGCGGTCGAATTTGACGAGCCGGCCACGGAGCACGAGGAAGCGATCAAAGCGCTTGCCGAACGGCAAGCCAAGCTAGGTTTGTTCAAGACGGCCGATCCGGAACGACGTTGAACGTCAGTCTTCGTACAGCACGTTCCAGAGCGATGGGTTGAGTTGCGCCAGGTCTTTTCGCGGGTTCGGAAAATTATGGATGCTGTGGGGGTACACTACTTCATTACGAACGGTCCGTAAGAAATAGTCGGGACGTCGAATATCAGGGCGTACGGTCCAGGTGCTTCGGTCATCGGGGTTGAAGTAAATCGACGCCACGCGCACGCGTTCGAGATCCAGATTGCGGCGCAGTGCTTCTTTCAAGCTTGCCACGACGGCATTGACGAGACGGCCAGCGCGAAACGTCGTATCCACGATGAGAATGTTGTCATCTTTGTTGATATGATCTTCGAGATAGTGCAGGCCCAAGATCTGCGTGCGATAACTCAAACGGGTGGGGTAGGTATTGACGCTGATATGATCGGGGGTTTTGCCGACGCCACCGGCTTTCGCTTGAAAATACTTGTAGACTTCGTGGATGGGCAGGCCCGCGTGAACACCGCCGGGCCACAATGCGATGATGAAGTCGGGTCGAAAGCTCCGATCATGCGCGATGTTCACGCCGAGGCGAACGCTGTCGAGAAGCATCTCTCGAGGTGAGAAATACGTATAGGCTCCCGTCCGCTCCACCTCGGAACGGGAGGAAGGGCCCGAGCGCAAAATACGCCAGATTTCCTCGTCCTTTTCGCGAATGCGACGATCTTCCGGATCGGAAGGGTCCACGAGATCGGCCAATTCGTGTGGGTAATCGATCCATACATCGTCGGCGATTTCTTCGAGGGCAATGACTGGGAGTTCGTGGTAACTGCTGCGCCCGGGTTTGGAATGCACGGCCGCGACGACAATGTCTTTTGGGGCATTTTCGCGAGCTTTTTGTCGTAACAGCTCAACCACACGACGGATTGTGTTTCCGGATTCGTAAACGTCATCGATGATGAGCAAGCCATCCTCGGGGCAAACGACCTGGACGAGGTGTTCGAGATTTTTTACGGTTACCTGGGCTTGTTGGGAGATACCGACGTAAGAGTCAGTGGCGATAGTGGTGTGGTTGATGCGCAAACCGCGGCTACGAAAGAAGGCATCGACACCGAGGCCGACGGGAGTCCCTCCACGCCACAGGGAGATGGCGTGTTTGGGACGAAAACCGCTTAGATACACTTTTTTTCCGAGGCGGAAAGAATCGACGAGAAACGAATCGGGATGGATGTGCAGGAGCTGCACCATGGTGGCATGCTAGCAAAAGGGGAACGAACAGGGGCAGAGGATCAACCGGGCCGAAGCGGGGGCTAGCTGGTTGCGCGATCACATCCACGGAAACGTGACAAGATGGGGGCAATTACCGCGTATCGTCTGACCGGGGCGCTGCGATTCGAGGGTGATGGTCAGGTTGACGTAAGAAATATGTTTCCTTTTTCCCCGATGGTGTTCCGAAGGGCGAGCCACGGGAATACGGATCGAACCGCGGATCACCGCGTGCTGTTTTTTGTCGAGTTGAATTGGTCCCATCTGCTGGCGCACCAAGTCGTGCCCTTGCTTTTCTATCGAGCGTCGCGGCAAACGAAAGAATCGAAGACGGGATTGTGCTTGCCAGCTTTCCCAAAAGACGAGTCTCATTTGGACGGCATCGAGTTTGACTTTTCGACGGGGGGAAAGGTGGATTTCGTAGCGGAGAGTGGTCGCCGGTTGCGGGACCGCCCGCTCCAACCCCAGCTCGACCGGTCGAAAAAGCACGCGGAAGCGGAGCCGATGATGCAACTCCCGCCACATATCTCGCAAGGGAACCAATAGTTCGAGACAAATGGGGATTCCCAGGATCGAGGCCAACGACCAAAACGAAAATTCCGACAGAGAAAGTTGTCGAACGATCGGAGTCACGAATAGGGCGAGGCCAGCGACGAAGCCGCCCATCATCAAGACCGCCTGAAGGACTGAAGGCCCCGCGAAGGCCACGGAGGTGTAGCGAAGCGAAGGATCATGCAAGTAGCTTTCCACAACGCTACACTCGCGCGGCTCGCCCGTATCCGGCCCATTGGCGGAGCGGCTCCCCATTACCGAAGACGGTGGGGCCGTCGTGGAAACCGCAACGAGTCGTTCGCCGCTCATGGGAGGATGGACTGTAGCAGCACCGTTTCAAATTGCATCGTCCCCGTTCGCTGCCCACGCCACGGAACGAAATCGAAACGATAATGGGAAAAGCCGAACCTCAACGTTCCGCAATCACGTCGAACCATTGGCTCGTTCGCTCTCCAATCTTCGCGCTTGCTGGCGTTGGCGTTCAATCAACCTTTCGTAATAAGTCACCGCAAGCACAGTCAAAGGAATGGCAAGCAACAACCCCATGAAACCGAGTAGCTTGCCCCAAATAAAAATGCTCAGCATGATCACAGCCGGACGCAGTCCCGTCACATCACCCATGATCTTGGGAACGAGTATCGCATCTTGAATGATCTGAACGACGATGAACACGAGAGCGACGCCGATGATATACCACCAGAATCCTTCCCCCCGTTCCAGGTAACGCAACAAGGCAAGAAGAAACGCTGGAACCAAAGCGACGTTTTGCAAGTACGGGACCATGTTCAGCAGTCCGATGAACAGACCCAATACGATGGCGAGTCGAATGCCAACGATGCTGAAGCCGATGGCAAATAGGATTCCTACCGCTAGCGCAACGATCGTTTGGCCGCGGAAATACTTGGAAAGAGCGGTGTTGAAGTCCTCGAGGAATTCGACGATCGCATCGCGATGATTGGGGGGAAGATACTCTTTCCATGAAGACTGCACTCGTTGAAAGTCGATGAGCAAAAAAGCGAGATACATCAATACGATGATGACGGTCATCAAAGCGACGATGGTGCTCATGGCACCAGTGACGACTCCCCACAGACCTGGAGCGGCCTTCTGCGCCGCCAAAGCTGCCAAGTCCTGCATTTTTTCCGAGCGCAGCAGGTCCTGCAAAACGGTAATGGCCTGAGGTGGCAGCCGCTCTCTCATTTGCTGCCATACTTCCGGTCCCTTATGCGCGTACTCCGCCAAGAATTGCGAGATACCCGACAGTTCGGAAATGACACGGGGAACCAGAAGGCCCAAAACGAGCACGAGCGCCCCGAGGAAGATCAGAAGGGTCAAGGCCACCGCAAGTATTCGATTTCCCGTCTTTTTTTGGATTTTCGTCGCAATGGGATTGAGCAAATAGGCCAACACGAAGGCGATCCCGAACGGAACGAGGATTTCCGATAGGTAAGCGAGCAACCAATATCCGCCCACGATTGACGCCACGGCAACGATGAGGCGAAAGACCCGGTCGAAGTCATAGCGACGGTTTTGATCAAGCAGGTCCATGGTTTCTCCTGTCGGTCGGGGGCGCTCCCATCGTAGCGGGAGCAGAAAGCAAAGGAGAAATTTCGGGTAGGAGCGGCGAAGAGCGGGGGTGGAGTCGACCTAACGGCAGCCACTCCTCATTCATCGGCTTCTCATCGCGACCCGCTCTATCGTTCGCGGTCTGGGCTGGAAACCTCGCGCACGCCAAACCGTTTCGTCCTTGGACAGACTTCTACGTTGACCGGACGGACGGATTCAGGTGTGATACGTCTACCTATGCAATCTGCGACAAGCATGCCCACGGACCGGGGGCGCAAGATTGTTGGCGCTCTTCTGTACTTGCTCCTGTTGCTCACCGGAGTCGGCCTTCTTCTATTCCTTTTCGCGCTCGCTCCGTTGTTCGAACAGTCCCGCTGCGGCGTCGGTAATTACTTTTACTACATGTTCATAGGAGCATGCCTCGCGTTCCCAGCCGTCATTGCCTACCTTTTCGTTCCCGTGGTCATCGACCGATTCGATCCGGAGCCATGGTGGGCGTTGTTGCTCGCTTTCATCTGGGGAGGCTTCGCCGCCACCGGTTTGTCCGGGGCCATCAATACCTTCTTGGGAATTGCAGGGGGACTCGTTGGCGGCGATGTCGGCTCCGCTTTTATCGGCAGCGTCATCAGCGCTCCCATCTTTGAGGAATTCTGGAAAGGGCTTTTCGTTTTCGGCGTATTCATTTTCCTTCGAACCGAATTCGATGGGATCGTCGACGGTGTCATCTACGCCACGTTCGCGGCCCTTGGTTTCGCGTGCGTGGAAAACGTCATCTACTACGGAAACTCGGGATTCGCGGCCTTCAACCAATCGGCTTGCAATGATGACAAAGCCTGGGAGGCCATCACGGGTACCTTCTTCGTACGCGGCGTCTTGAGCCCGTGGGGCCACCCGCTCTATACGTCGATGACCGGGCTCGGTCTGGGGATAGCGCGTGAAACAACGCGATTGTGGTTGAAAATCCTGGCTCCCTTGGTGGGATTCATCCTCGCTGTGACCTTGCACGCCGTGTGGAATGGCTCGGCATTGTTGTCGGCCATCCTCAACCTACCCGTCATTGCCTTGACTATCCTGACATATATTTTCTTCGTGTTTTTATTCACGATTTTGATGATCGGCCTCGTCGTTCGAGAAGGCATCATCATACGAAAATTCCTGACCGATGAGGTCGCCATCGGAACCATATCGCAGCAAGAACTCCAATGGGTCTGCTCTCCCATTGGAAGAACGAAAGCGATGTTCAGCCGCGGGATGAAAGGCCGTGCCTTCGTCCATTCCTGCGCGACCCTCGCCCTCAAAAAGTGGCATGTCGCACGAGCCACCAAAGGGAAAAAACGAACCATCAGCGTGGACTTCATCGTCCCGTTACGCCAAGAAATCGCACGGCTCAGACAACAGTCCGGCGCCGCATCCCCTCAACCTGCCGCGGCTGGCCCCATCGGTGCTTATCCGCCACAGCAAGGCTATCCGCCACAGCAAGGCTATCCGCCGCAGCAAGGTTATCCGCCGCAGCAAGGCTATCCGCCGCAGCAAGGTTATCCGCCGCAGCAAGGCTATCCGCCGCAGCAAGGTTATCCGCCGCAGCAAGGTTATCCGCCGCAGCAAGGCTATCCGCCGCAGCAAGGTTATCCGCCGCAGCAAGGCTATCCGCCTGGAGGGCAGGGAGGATGGGGTCCAGGCGGAAACGTTAGGTAATTGAATCCCTTGGGCGCGAAGCCTTTCAAGCCAACGCATATCCCTTCGAACAGGTAAACGTAACGAGTCGTTGCCGATGGCACGAGTTCGGCAAGGAGTGAACCGTTGGATTGATTCCTGGTCGACGAGCCAACCCATGTTCGCTACGTTATCGACCATCGGTGGATCGCGTGTGTTTTCGTTGGCGTCTCATCCACCGATAGGCTTCGAAGCGTGTCTACAGGTCCACGAGCCTGTGTATGGCAAGACGCAGTGCTTATGCGAATTTGCGGTTGATTTTTCCAGGCACGATCATTGCTCAACCCGGGGACACCCATGAGTACACATTCTTTTCGCGGTATGATTCGACCATTCGTGAGCAAGCTTCGTCCGGCGCCTTTTACCTTAATCGTCATGGTGGCTGCGGTGAGCTGTTTTCATGGCGAAAAGGCACCGACGGTCACACCGAACCACACCTTATCCCTGGCTCAACTGGAAAACGCGCATATTTCCGACCAGCCTTTTGGTGTTGTTTTTGGTGCTCCCCAAGGGGAAACAACAGATGCCGCCGAAGTCTCCTTGGTCTTCAATCGTCCGATGCGCCCACTCGGGTTGGCAGGTGAGGAAGCTCCTTCCCCCGCCAAGATTTCGCCTGAAATCCCGGGAGCTTGGCGTTGGATCGGCACCCATGGCTTGTATTTTGCCCCCGAGGGACACCTGCCGAAAGCCACCGATTTCATCGTCACCGTGCCGCAAGGAACGCGTTGCCTCGATGGTTCCACGTTGCCTTCCGCTTATGAGCTACGGTTCAGCACCCAACGTCCACAATTGGTGAGCACAACCCCGTGGAATGGTTCGACGGGGTTGACACCCGCAGCGCATTTCGCGCTTCAATTCAACCAGCCCATTGCCGACAACGAACTCCGTCGCGCCATCAAGATTACCGCACTTGCCAAGGGCACCCCCATTCCTTTCGAGGTTCGTCGCCCGGACACGGACAATCCCAAGCTTGCTGAACTCGTTCCGACACGTCCTTTGCCTTTAGCGGCGAAGATTCAGCTCACTGTCGACGCTTCAATAAAAGGTATCGAGGGACCATTGACGGCAAATGCCCCGGCCTTTTTCGAATATGAAACCTACGGTCCCCTTCAAGTTGCCGAAACTTACTGTCCCAAAGATACACCGAAGGGCAAGTGTGCCCCGCGAAATTCCGTATCGATTGGGTTTACCAACCCAGTGGCGTATGCAGAGGCCAAAAAAGCGATATCGGTGACCCCAGCGCTCCCTTTGAAGTGGTGGGAGGGCGCGGGAGACGATTACGAAACCGAGCGGATTCAGATCGATGGGGCCTTTCGTCCCGCGGGAACGTACACCATTCGCATCAACGGCAACTTGCGAGACAAGTACGGGCAGCGATTAGGCCGAGACCAAGTCATTCAATTGGAGTTCGACGATCTTTGGCCTCAAGCGGAGATTGGTGTTCGAGGGACATATTTCGAGCCCACTTCGACGCGTGACATCGCGGTGGCGTCGGTCAACGTCCCGAGCATGGATTTGCTTACGGTGAAGGTCGACGATGATGGGCTTCGCCTACTGTCTTCCGCGACTCGTCCGAGCTTTGAGCAGCTTTCGAAGCTAGCGGGCTCCAAGCTTACGCGTGTGCATCCGGCAGCCGCTCCCAATCTCACGGCCAAACAAATCGTACGGCCCGCAGACGTTCTCGGTGGCAGCGCGAAACGCGGTCCCATGGTCGTGGGAATACGCTATATGTCACGGCCAGGCACGCCTAACGCCCGCAATCAAGAAGCCTATCAGGTGGTGCAGGTCACGGATCTGGGCATCAGCGCCAAAGTATCTCGATTTGGCTCCTTGGTCTGGATCAACCGTCTTTCCGACGGCAAACCCGTGGAAGGTGCGGAAGTCCGCATTCGCACCCCGGGAACCGCGGCATCGAGCGATTTCGTGGTGCGCACGGACGCTCACGGTATGGCTCTCGTGGATGGTTCGAAGTTGTTCCCGGCAAAAGGTCAAGAAGGGTCTTCGCTGATTCTGGTCAAGCATGGGGATGATTGGGCCTACCGTAATGCAAGCGATATCATCTCCACCTGGCGATACGATGTTCCGAGCAACTTGTACGGGGAGATGTCGCCTTACGGGATGGTATTTACGGAACGAGGGGTGTATCGACCGGGAGATACCGTCAAAATCAAGGGTATTTTCCGGCAGCCCGAGGCCAGGGGGACCTCCACGCCCGTGGGGAAAAGCACCAAAATCACGGTTTCCACTCCCGACGGCGATGACCTTTTGTCTCGCGATGCCACTCTTTCGGAATTCGGTACGCTTGCCCTTGAGTTCAAAATCCCCGCGACGGCAGAACTGGGCTACTACAGCATCGGAGCCAACGTCGGAGGTACAGACGCCGTCCACGCCTGGGGTTCGTTCAACGTCGCGGAGTACCGCGCGTCAGAATTCAAAGTCACCACCGATCTGAATCGTCGATCGTATATCCGCGGCGACGAGGTGCGCTGCTCGGCACAAGGGGATTATTTATTCGGGGCGCCAATGAGCGGTTCCGAGCTTCGCACCACGATTACCCGCGGCCCTTCCTGGTTCGCTGTTCCAAAAACGGATGATTTTATCACGACCGATCACGCTTTCGAACAAGATCGCGAAGAAGGTTACATCGATTCATCACAGCTATTGGCAACCCAAGGCAAGCTCGACGCCCAAGGGAAAAGCGAAGCTGGCACGAAGCTCGAATTGCCCGGAATGCGAGGCACCGAGTATGTGAACTGCGAAGTGGAAGTAACGGATTTATCACGTCAAACTGTCGCTTCTTTCTCGCACGCGACCGTTCATCCCGCTGCCTTTTACCTGGCTTTGCAGACGGGCAACGAGGGCTTCGCGCAAAGTGGCACGGAGATCGGTCCGCAAATCCTCGCTGTCGATCCCGAGGGTCGTCGACAGTCGGGCGTCGCTGTGGACATCGAACTCATTCGACGCACGTGGGTGACCGCGAGAGAGAGCGCGGGGACAAACGGCTACCATAGCGTCAGCCGCGCCGTGGATACCGTAGTGAGCCAGTGCTCTACGCGGACGGTCGCCACGCCTGCGAGCTGCAACCTGAAGGTCCCCACCGCTGGGTATTTCATTCTCCGGGCCAAAGCCAAAGACGCTCGAGGCAATCCCGTGGCAGCTTCCACGTATCTATACGCTACGGGAAGCGGTGAGTCCGGTTGGGCAGAACACGATGATATGCGGGTGGAACTGGTTCCTGACAAAACGTCTTATGAGGTGGGACAAACGGCACGCATCCTGGTCAAATCTCCTTTCCAAAACGCCGAAGCGCTCGTCACCGTGGAGCGTGCGGGGATTTATTCTCATCGACGAATGCAGTTGCACGGATCGATGCCAACGCTGTCGATCCCCATCACCGCCGACTTCCATCCCAACGCGTACGTATCGGTCGTGCTGCTGCGGGGGCGTTCGAAAGCCGCTCCTGCCCAATGGAACGCTCCAGACGTCGGCGCTCCAGCGTTCCGCATCGGTTACGCAAATCTTCAAATCAACCCTGAATCCAAGCGCTTGAACGTCGAGGTGAACGCAAACAAAAAGGATTATCGACCGGGCGAACAGGTAGCCGTGGACCTTCAGATCCGTGATCGCGCAGGAAAAGGCCAACGCGCAGAGGTCACTTTGTATGCCGTCGATGAAGGCGTTCTCATGCTGACTGACTACAAAACGCCCGATCCGATCCCCATATTTACCGAGCCCCATCCTCTGCGCGTCGGATTCACCGAAGCACGCACCGATCTGGCTCGTCTCACCTTGAGCCCCTTCGCAAGCACGGTCGGAGAAGACAAGGGACTCGATGGGGGAGGTGGAGGCGCTGCACGCAGCGACTTCCGGCAGAGTGTTTATTTCAACCCATCCCTCATCACGGATGAATCGGGAAAGGCCAAGGCAACCTTCAAACTACCCGACAGCCTAACCAGCTATCGCATCATGGCGGTCGTCGTGGGTGCTACCGACCAATTCGGCTTTGGACAATCGACCGTCACCACCAGTCTTCCGTTGCTCGCGCGGCCAGCGTTTCCACGTGTTCTCCGAGCCGGCGACGAGATCGACGCCGGAGTCGTACTTACGTCGAAAACACTGCCCAAGTCGGCCATTGACGTGAAAGCAACCGTGCAAGGGTTGGAACTCGTGGGAGAGTCGGTGCGCCAAGTCGAATTGGATAAGGGGCAATCTCGCGAGGTGCGCTTCCGGTTTCGCGCGAACTCGGTGGGTAATGCCAAAGTCCGCTTTCACGTGCAGGGCGGAGGAGAACAAGACAGCGTTGAAATCACCAAGGCGGTGCGCGCTCCGACTTCGCTCGAAAGCGTTGCGTTATACGGTTCCACGCGTTCAGCCACCGGAGAAATGCTGGGAGATCTTTCCGCCATTCGCACTGATGTGGGGAGCATCAATGTGTCAGTGGCATCGACAGCGCTCGTAGGTCTCGCGGGCAGTGTGGAGTATCTCACGGAATACCCGTATGAATGCACGGAACAACTCGCCAGCCGTTTGGTGCCACTGATTCCCTTGCGAGAACTGGCCCGGCTCTACTCCCTTCCCCTTCCCAAAAACACGGATGCATTCATCACGAATACCGTTACGAAGCTCGTGCGACGTCAGCGCTACGATGGGGGATTTGGGCTGTGGGACGAATCGAGAACCAGCCATCCATGGGTGAGCGCGTATGCCTTGTGGAGCCTGTATCATGCGAAAAAAGCGGGGGCTTCCGTTCCCAAAAAGACAATCGAAAACGGTAGAACCTATCTTCGACGATATCTCGATGATTATGAAACGGCTTCCCATGGGCTGACGACCGCCGCGTTCGTCATGGATATCCTCGCGGAGATGGGGGTATCCGACCCTGGTTATATGAACCGGCTATTTGATCAACGCGCCGATCTTCCCCTCTTTGCCAAAGCGTATTTGGCTCACGCCATGGCCATGGGTGGCGGAGATGAAAAGGGACGCGACGAACTCATAAGGGATATCGAAGGCCATATTCGCGTTCAAGGCAACCAGGCCTTGGTCACCGAAAACCTTGGTGATGCTTACGCAGAATTGATGGACTCGACGACGCGAACCAATGCGCTGGTGCTTCGCGCACTTCTTTCCGTCAAGAAGAATCATGCGCTGGCAGAGCCCATGACCCGCGGTCTGCTCGGGGCGAGGCAACAAGGCACTTGGCGAAACACACAAGAAGCCGCATACGCCCTGCTCGCTCTCGACGAGTATCGAAAGGCGCAGGAATTTGAAGAACCGGACTTTACCGCAACCGTATGGTTGGGCGATGAGCAGATCTTGCAACAAGCCATGACCGGGCGAAGCGTCAAGTCCACGGAAACGATTCTGCCTGCAAGTCGAATGGTGAAGGCTGGAGGCAACACCTTGGCGTTTCAGCGTGGAGGCAACGGCAAAGGCACCCTGCACTACGAAGCCCGGCTCCGTTACGCACGCAAACAGCTTCCCAAAGAACCGATCGACCGCGGATTTTTCGTTCAAAAAGCAATGCGCGTCGTGACTCCCGAATCCCTGGCTTCCTCCATCCGAAGTGTGCCCAGCGGCATGGACCGATTTCCTTCCCCTCGCGGTGGCGAACTGGTTCTCGTGGACCTGCTCGTCGTCGCCCCGCAACCACACGACTATGTGATCATCGAAGATCCCATTCCCGCTGGTTTGGAGGCGATCGATGCATCGTTAGCGACTACCGCCGGGTCGCTCGCCATAGCCGGTTTCGGGGGAGAAGACGATGCGCTGGACGATATCCCCTCTCCCCGCGAACAACAGGACGCTCTTGCGAGAGGTGGCGTGTTGTTGCCTAGTTGGTTCCGGCAGGAACTGCGCGATGACCGCGCGCTGTTTTTCGTCGACCACATGGCCGCGGGCATGTACCACTATCGATACCTCGCTCGAGCCACGACCATCGGGCGATTCGTCATGCCTTCGACGCGTGTTGAATCGATGTACCAGCCCGAAATATTTGGTCGAACCGGAGCCACGATGATCGACGTGAAGCCATGACGCCTCACCGTTCCCCAGCCGTCCGCTTTCCTTAAATTATCAACAATATCAAATAGTTACATCGCAAAGGAGACATCTCGAAACCCACGGAAGGATTGCTCCATCCGTGGGGTCGATAGCGGATTCGGTGATCAGATCCACGTCTTCCACACATCGGGTTTGGCTCCCACCGTCACTTCCGATCCATGACGCACCACGGGAGTCATAAGCAGCAGCGGATGCTCCCGCAGTTTCTGCTCCAAGTCGAAACTCAAATGTTGCAGACCCAGCCTTTTGTATTCTTTGCTCGATGCGTCGATCATCGCTTCGAGTCCAACGTGATTCTTGACGGCATCGAACTCTCCAGGACTCAAGTTTTGTTCGGCCAGATCGATCATCTGAACGCGGATTTTTCGTTCCTTGAAGAAGCGTTCGGCCGCTCGCGTCCGTTTACATTTGGGAGAGCCGAAAATCTGGATCGTCATGACGTCCACCCTCATCGTTTTTGATACATCCAGCCATCGTATCGCAAGAGCAAGGTGGTCAGGGCCAGCAACATCGGAATCCGGTAGCGAAAGAAGCGGTATCCCGTTTTTCGACCCGCTCCGAATCGCAGCGATTGCTCGGGGCTCCACGGTCATAAGAGCCGCCGCGCAAACGGCAATCATCTTTTTTTCCCTTGCTTGCGGCACAGGAGTCTTGCCATTCCGCCGCATTGCCCGTCAGATCGAAAACGCCGGCAAATAGTGGGTTTGGCGATTGACAATCCATCATCGATCCGGCGGCTACGGTGGAACCGGAGTCCGAATTGTGGCCGAAATTGCAGGGTCTCGGTTCGGGGACCTGATCGCCGAAGGTCCAGTCGTTCGCGCCTCCCGATGAACAGGCGTAATACCATACATCCTTCTCTTCATCGTCATAGTCATCGAAAATGTCCGTCGACGAAGCGGTAGACCATGACCCACACAACCGTTTGCCATGGGAACGGCAAAACAACCATGCGTCACACCAATCGATACAGACCTGAGGGTGTTCGTCGCAGTCTTTTTTGCACACGTCTTTGGGGTGATTCATGCACTGTGGATCTGGTTCAACGGACTCATTCCATTGGCACTCCTTCGGTTGCATATCCTTGACCGCCATGGGCTGCCAGGCGCTATAGGCCGCGCGGGTCACTTCCGTTTTATCGATGCATACGCCTCCCGGCAGAGCCACCATCTTCCCCCCTTTGTCGGGACATACGACGTTGATACCCGCATCGATCGCACTGCCAGCCGCACCAGCCTGGACGCTTGAACCGGCTTGTCCATTACCACCCACGCCACTGTCGCCCTGTCCACTGGAGCCGGCCTGGCCATCCACCTTCTGTGGCGCATCGTCCATAACATCCACAATCGGGAAGTCCGAGTCTGGTATCTCAGTTTCTGGTGCCGCGGCATCATGAGGGGAAATGCCGCCCGCGCTTTTCCCGGATCGGTCGAGCGAACAAGACAGTCCCGCCCAGGTCAACCAAAGCATCATCAAGATGCAAGGATGAAGCAACCGGATCGAACTTCGCCCATAGCCTCTCATGTCATCACCCTCGAGCGTACCCTGACAGCCATCCATTCCATAGACAAACCACAGTCTACCCCAAAACCAGGAAAGTCATTTCCCCGCTCTTGTTGCGGAGAACAAAAGCTCGAAGTTGGGAAATATGCCAACATGGCGCCATGGTCGCTCCCGATAGAACCGAAATGATGCGAGCGCTCGTGGCCACCGCCTCCGCGAGCAGTTTCGATCCGGCCAAAGACGAAGGCAATCAGGGTGTCATTGACCTTCTCGCTTCTTGGTTATCCGATCTTGGATTCTCCATCGAACTCCAAACACTATCTGGTACTGCTGCGAGCCGCAGCAATCTCATCGCGCGGCTTGGCGATGGCCCTGGCGGCCTCGTGCTTGCGGGCCATGCCGATACGGTAGCCTGCGAACACGGAAGATGGTCCTTCGATCCCTACCGCCTTACCTTGGATCACGGTCGCTACTACGGGCTTGGCATTGCCGACATGAAGGTTTTCTTCGCCGTTGCCATAGAAGCCGCTCAACGATTCTCACGCCATAGCCTTCGCGAACCTCTGTACCTTGTGGCTACTGCGGATGAAGAATGCGCGATGCTCGGCGCCCACAAGCTCGTGGAAGCAGGGAAACCACGCGCGCGTTGGGCTGTTTTGGGGGAGCCAACATCGCTCGAACCGGTCCGCATGCACAAAGGCATGATGATGACACGGGTGCGCCTGACGGGTAAATCAGGCCATTCAAGCGATCCCAAGGGGGGAGCAAGCGCGCTGGATGGCATGCTCGCCGTATGCAATGCCATGGTCGCGTGGCGCGAAGAGCTTGCTTCCCACCGCGATGACAACTTTCGTGTGGCCATTCCCACGCTCAATCTCGGGACGTTGCATGGTGGCGATCATCCGAATCGGATTTGCGGACAATGCGAGTTGCAGATGGATCTTCGACCGCTTCCCGGAATGGATATCACGCGTCTTCGAACCACGATGCGAGAACGAATCGAAAAAGCCATTGCTTTTCATGACCTGCAACTCGAGATCGATGCTCTGTATCCGGGAACGGAACCCTTGTGTACCCGGTCGGAGTCTCCCCTCGTGCAGTTCGCGGAACTAGTCACGGAAAAGCGTGCGACTTCAGCAGGCTACGGAACAGAAGCTCCCCATTACGCACGGCTTGGCATGGACGTCGTCGTGTTGGGCCCTGGCGACATCGCCCAGGCCCATCAACCGGATGAGTATGTGCAAGCCTCGCGCCTCGATCCTATGGTCGATATCCTTAGTCGGATAATACGGAGATTCTGTGTTGAGGATTGAAGCTATCTCAGACTGCCAACGTAGTGGCTGGTGAGCTGGCGGGATTTGGTATCCAGAAGCGTATAGTCCGGGAGCAACAAGGGAGAGACTCGGTCGGCTCCTACCTTGCTTTCTTGAAGTTCTTTGGTGAAGACACGAACGTGGTCCAGGGATAGTTTTCCTAGGGAAGCCCCTTTTGCTTTTGCGTACACCCCCGCGGCCGCACCAGCGAGTCGGCCGAACACGAGAATGTCGAGCAAGGAATTGCCCATGAGCCGGTTTTCCCCATGCACGCCACCGCCGACTTCTCCCGCCACGTACAACCCAGCGATACGGGTCGAGCCGTCGGATTGGTATTCGAGTCCACCGTTTTGATAATGGAGCGTGGGGTAAATGAGCATGGGCTCTTTGGAGATATCGATACCGAAACGTTCGTAAAGGATATGCTTGCCAGGGAACTCCTTTTCCACGGTTCCCGGACCATGAAGGTCTTCGATCATCGGAGAGTCGAGCCACACGCCGAAGCGGCCAGTGGGCGTAGGCACGCCAAGTCCCTTTTTCGTACACTCCTTGATGATGGCCGCGGCTTCGACATCGCGCGGTTCGCGCTCATTGACGAATTGATTGCCTTCCACATTGACGAGGTTGGCTCCAATACCGCGGAATTTTTCAGTGATGAGGATACCTTCGGCCTGCTCAGGGAATACGACCCCGGTCGGGTGATATTGAATCGTGTGCAAGAAGCAAACGGGCACCCCGGCACGATACGCCATCACCACACCATCGAAGGTGGCGCCGTAATGGTTGGTCGTCATGAAGGACTGGACATGCAAACGCCCGCTGCCGCCCGTCGCCATCACAACCGCTTTGGCGCGCACGACCAAGTACTCTTCGGTCTCCATATTGTATAGCAAAGCACCAGCACACTTGCCCTGATCGTCGAGGATGAGTTCGACCGCGGGCGAGAACTCGAGGACCGTGATATCTGCGGCGCGATTACGAGCCTCGTCGCGAATCGTGCGCATGATTTCGGCGCCGGTGATATCGGCGGCGTAATGCATCCGTTTTCGCGAGGTGCCACCACCGTGCATGGTCTTGAGACGTCCATCGGGGAACTTGGAGAAGTTCATGCCGAGGTGCTCGAGCCATTGGAGAACATCAGGAGCTTCCGTAACGAGGGTTTCCACGAGTTCCGGGACGTTGACGAAGTGGCCGCCCCCCATGACGTCGAGGTAATGATAGTAAGGCGAGTCTTTGTGTCCCTTGGAGCATCCTTGAATGCCCCCTTCGGCCATCATGGTGTTGGCATCACCGTGACGGAGTTTGGTGGCGACAAGGACTTTGGCTCCCTGCTCTTGAGCGAGAAGAGCAGCCGCGGTGCCAGCGCCTCCACCTCCAATCACGAGGACATCTGTTTCGATATGTGGGGTGGAAAGGTCGACTTTGTCCGGGTCTACGCGGGGCATTGCTTCGAGCAGATCCGCGTATTCATGGGCGAGGCGATATCCTTTGCTCGGTCCGACGAGCAATGCGCGACGCCCTTCCTCTTTCACATCCGGGTGAAATTGCAACGTGGCCGCTCGTTCGTCGAGCGACATGAAGGGAACTTCTTCACCCTTCTTTTTTCGCGCCACGCGCTCGGGACGAGTTGCCTCCACCTTCTTGATGAGTTCTTTCAAAGCTTGCGGGTAAGGCATGACCAATCACTCCTCAGAGGTATGCGTTGTTGGTGGGAACCCACTCGTCCTCGGACATATTCGGTTCGATTTCGCGAGCGTCCTTAGACATATAAAGTTGTTTTAGTGTGGCTACATCGGCTTTTTTGAGTTGTTCGAGACCGTCTTTGAACTTCCCGGCTTTGACGTTATCGACCATCACGGCAAGATGGGTTGCCTTGGGCTTGATCTTGCCCCCGTAAATCCGACGAACCATCTGGGCGATGTGATACTGCGCCATTTCGGCCATGCAGCGTGACGCACAAAGGCCACATTGAATGCAGTCGAAAGAAAGCTCTGTGGCCTTTTCGAAGTCGCCTCTTTTGATGGCGGCCACGTAGTCCATGACGGGCACGTCCATCGGGCAGATTTTCGTGCAAGCATTGCAGGCCACACAGCGAAACAGTTCCGGATAGGCCTTGAAAACGGCCTCGGCTACGGCAGGAGTCTGTTCGTAATCGAAGACGGTTCGAGTCGCGGGATAGAACGGGATTTGCGTGAGATGCATTCCCTCTTGCACCACCGTCTGACACGCAAGCCCGACATGGATCTTGTAGTCATCTGGTTTTTTGTACACGGTTCCGCAGGCGCCACAGATGCCGCCACGGCATCCACAGCCTCGGATGAACTTGTATCCCGCATACTCCATCGCCTTCATGATGGTGAGGGAGTCGGGCACGTCATAGCGCTTGCCCATCACGTAGATTGGCACGTGCTTCGAGGTAACCTTGGCAACAATTTTGTCCTCGCCAATCGGTGCAGTGGTGCTCATCTAGACCTCTCGTTCAAGCTCTCACCCCACCCCGGGGATGGTGGTACCCAAGCTCGCTGACACTCCATCGAAGCGCCAGCAAAACCATCAAACAGCAACCGTCGAAATCAGGTTTCGCTCTTCGAGCAGGGAACGCGTTCCCTCATGATTGAGTTCGAAGTGGCAAAGGGACGAATCGAGCCCCAATGCCACGGCAAGCAATTGTGTGAAGTAGATCGTCGGTAGTTTGGATTCGAGACCGTGATCGGCCACGAGTTCGTTTTGCCGTTTTCCGAGATTGTAATCACACAACGGACAACTCAAGGCGAGCACATCGGCTCCCTTGTTTTTGGCTTTTCCGAGCAACTCGGCGGAAGCCGCGAGCGCTTGTTTAGGATGGCTCAGGATTTGGTAGGAACCGCAACAGTCGAACGCGCCGGGATTGTGGACGAGCTGTGCGCCCAAGGCTTCGATGAATTTTTCGAACACCGTAGCGTCCACCGCTGGCTCGATCGCCACTTCCGCGGGCCGTACCAACGTGCATCCGTAGTAAGGCGCCACCCGCAAGCCAGTCAACGGACGCCTGACCGCCGCGCGAAGTTTATCCCATCCGACTTCATCCCGAATGAAGTTGAGCAAATGGATAACCTCCACCTCGCCTGCATAATCCGGCTCCTCGTCCATGAACCGATTGAGCGCATCGCGCTTCTCCGCATCGTTGCGCATCAGCAAATTCGCCCGAGCCAACGTGTTGTAACACATCGAACAGATGGTCACGAGCTTGTCGCTTCCTTGTTCTTTTGCACGAATCAAGTCACGAACCGGCGCCAACATATGCAGAAGATCGTCTTGTGCTAGCGATGTCACCGCCCCACAACAGTTCCATCGCGGCAATTCGACAAGCTCGACCCCCAATACCGCCAACGCTCCGATCGCCGTGTCCTCGAGATTGCGCGCCTTGGTCTTGAGCGTACAGCCAGGATAGTAGCTTACTTTCATCGAATGCCTCATGCCGTGAGTTTGCGAAAACAGCCAACCATCGCCGCTTGCGGAGCTTCATCAATGACCGTCGCCTCGAGCTGCCTCGGATCGACCGCATCCTTGTTCTTACGAAGCGTCAGTAGCCGAATGGCCTCCATGATCTTCGGCAGATCGACCCCTCGAGGACAGCGCGCCTCGCACGTATGGCAAGAAGCGCAAATCCAAACCGTATTCGCACCCTGCACCACGTCGCGCAAACCCATCTGCGTAAAATGCATCACCACGCGCGGCGATAAATCCATGTCCGCTTCCATCGGACATGACGCCGAACACGTGCCGCATTGCATGCAACGCTTGATGTTCTGCTCGCTGATCTCCTCGACGCGCTCGATGAAGTCCTCGTCCACCGTGCGACCGTTGATGAGAATACGCATCTGATCCTCCCAATGACTACAAATCCGTCCCGGAGCGAACCCATGCCTCATGAGTCTCTCCTCTTCGCGCCACGAATCCGTCATCCTGTCGCCCAATCCTCATTGAGATTCAAGCTGACGATCCACATGCGCCAAGGACTCTTTTTCGTTACTTCAATCACAAGACGTCGGCAAGCCACTGATCATTGCTTTTGCCTTCCTTTTCCTTTGGTCTGCCTATCGATGATTAGCCTCGACTAACAATATTCCCATCGACTAGATGCTGCTTCCTCGCTCACCGTGTCCCTCAGCATGATTCATCCACAACCCGTTATCGGCCTCGATGTCGACGGCGTCCTCGCTGACCTCGTTCAAGCCGTTCTCGACGCCGTTCACCAAAGAACCGGCAAACGGTTCTTTCCCGAAGACGTCCAACGCTTCGACCTGAAAAGTACCCTGGGTGAACTATGGACCGTCGCCCATGATGTCCTCACACAACCAGACTTCGTCCGCTCGCTGCCCCCTTACCCCTACGCCATCGAAGGAGTCCATCGCTTGCGCCAACTCGGACGCGTCGTGTTCGTCACCACCCCGTTTGCTCCCAACCCAACCTGGTCTCACGAACGCTCGCAATGGCTCGAGCATCATACCGGCGCTCCCCACCACGATATCGCCCACATCACCGACAAGACCCTGTTTTGCGGTCACCTACTCATCGATGACTCCCCAGCGCAGTTGCAAGCATGGACAGCCACACAGCGCCCCGCCATCCGCGTCGTTCGACCTTGGAACCATGACGCTCCAGGTCTGCCCGCTCGAGACTGGAACGAAATCGTCGCCCTCACCGCTCAACTGCTCGATTCACCATCGTCCCGCCAAGATCCACACTAACCGAATACGGATAGCTATCTTCCGTCTTGCTCAGAGTCGTGAACCAACGTAACCCGCACCTCCGACATACGTAGCCCACAATGCGGATCGCGAACAGCTTCGAGATCCCGATGGACATCCACAAATCCACTTGCCGATATCCAAATCGTCGCGGCACCATCGGTCCACATATCGCAAATCAACTGTACGATTGGCCCAGCCGCCGTTGGCGATCCCCTGTCCACCTCACAAAAAATCGCCTTGTGATCCTCTGTCCCCCCCAGCTCGAACTGCTCCTCCCCACTTCCAAATCGTACCCGAAGCCGAATGTCCTCCGGGACCATTCCCTGCTCCGTATCCACCAACAACCGAAACGTCGGACGCGCCGGCCCACACGATACACTATCCGGATCCGGTGAAGAACACGCACTCCCCCCACCCATCCCCAAGCCAAACATCAATCCTACATACCAATATCCACGCCACATGATTGTTCGTTCAATACGTTATTCACTTCGAATGGTTTCACAACCGCACGCGTTAGCTGTAGCACATCTTTTCAGTCTCCACGCCCGCCTTCGGAACTCATCCACGGTTCGAAGACCGACGATTCATTTCCCTTTCTCTCCATTTCGAGGAAACGTCGACGCATACCCCAATCCTACCCTTGCCTCCCCGCTCGCATCCGATGACGCAAACACCAACCATGACCCGCTTTTCGAAAACACTACCGACGGCTCTGCTTCCCCTAAGTAGGCTCGCAAGTTCGTGCGCCGAGCAAACACCGGCCCTGCGAGAAATACCTCGGTATGCTTTCCGTCTCGACTCACCGCCAACCCAATGGAATCATTGCTATCTGCAGCGTATCGCTGCCCCTGCCGTGACACCGCATCCAATCCCTCGACTCCCCGCACCGTCAAGTATACCCAAAGCTTGCCCTCTCGCTCGATCCCATACGGCGAACCAATACGTTGCACATCCCGCCATACCGACGGATCCTCGAAATGCGAAGGCACCAACCAAGGTTCGTTCGAATGGCGTACCACTCCGGACTCACTAACGTTGGCAATCCCAATTCCTGCTCCTCGTCCTGCCTCGTACAACATCAACCACTTGCCCCGCCACGCCACCAAGGCCGGTGCCCCCACCCACCCCCGCTCCCACTGCAACGCCGGCTCCAACATCACCCCTGCGTCACTATCGAAATTTACCCCATCCCGCGATGTCGCCTTCACAATGCCACTGCCATCTCCCCGCGACGCCACCATCACGACGCCGCCTCCCCCTCGCAGCACCGAAGGTCCCCCAAGGCATCCCCCATCACCTTCCCGCGGCACCAATACCGGCGTCGATGGCTCGATGACCCAACGGTTCATCTCTTGCACACGTACACGATAGACCGCGCAAGCATTCGGATACGCTGGTCCTCCACGCACTTCGACATACGCTACCTTCCCTTCGTCGAAAGACACCACAGTCGGCTCCCGCACGTCAGCCACCACTTGCCGCGCCACGCAAACCTCACTCCCCCCACAGCCCACTTGCTCACCACATAACTTCACCACACACGTACCATCGAACGTGCTGCACCGTTCCCCATGAGCACATTGACCATGCGACATGCACGGGCGAACACAAGCTCCCGCTTCACATCTCTCCCCTTCACCACACTTGCGATTGTCTCCACACGACTTCGTACAACGATTGCTTTGGCACACCTCGCCCCCTTCACACTCCGTCGCGCTCCGACAAGGCCTCGTCGAACACAAACCACAAATACAGCGCTCCCCGCTGCCGCACCCCGCACCAGGTCCACAACGACGCTCATCCCCTTGCCTGTCCATGCAAATCGATAACGGTCCCTCTTTCGCCAACGCGGGTGATATCAGCGGCACCCCATCGAAACACACCTGAATGGCCCCACCCTCCACAAACCCGCTGTATTCATCACGACGCGCGCTTTCGGTCAGATCCTCAGGTACGAGTAGTCCACAAGCAAGCGATAAGCCTACGAAGAGCATACCTACCCAACGCTTCATAGCCACCCCCCTTGTACCGATACACTCATCAGCTTCACCGACCCGCTCACCTCGGAATGCGAAAACGGAAGCGCATCTCCAGGTTTGTCGAGAGTCCGTCGCTCGAGCATCAACCATTGCCATGCCGCATCCGAACGAATATCGACCCCCCACACCCTTCCGCAATCCACCCCTGCCCCTAACGCAAACCCATGCGTCGACGCGTCCATCGGAGATGCAAAGCCGCGAGAAACGCGAACCGGAGAGGGCGAGTACTGATAACCCGCACGCAAAGCTACCGCCTCTTCTCCCCAAGGTTCCATCTCCATCCCTACCCGTGGAGATACCGTATCCCGAAAGCCAGGCATCACGAACGAGCCTTGCCGCAACCCCGGAGATAACCCCAAATCAACATCCATCGACAAGGCCGCCACTGGACTGGGAGCATCACTCCACCGCGCGTACTGCAACGATGTCATCACATGCCCCACCGCCCCCACCGTCCAACTCGCTCCCAAATCCACCGTCGCAGGTACATAACCACTTCGCCCAACTATCCGCACTTTCGTCGTACCGTTGAGAGGATTGCCCTGCACATCCACCGTGGCAAGCGTCGACAAATCCACATCCAACGCTTGCGCGCCTCGATAGCGCAAACCGAGCTTCGCCGCCCCCAAGTCCATCGTCAGTCCCGCCAGCCACGTCACATCGTACGCCAACGTTACCTGCGCCTCACCATCCGCATACGTGCCGTTGGCATCTTGTCCCAACACGAAATCCACATCGCCTTGCGCTGATACAAACACTTCCCCTCCCACACCGATCGACAACCAACCCAAACGCAATGCCAATACCGCATCCATAGTCGTGCGCTGTGAAGCAGGATCGAATCGGAAAAAGACGGGCTCCGTTCCGGGCAAAAAGGATACCCGCGCCAACGATCGATCGGGTATGTGCATCACTACCGCACCACCCAAAGCAATGTCCGAACCCAGCTCGCCCCCAAGTTGAAACCCAACCTGCGTTCCCGCGATATCACGCAACTTCACGCGTTCCCCATTCCACTCCAACGCCGTCCATCCGTAAACATAGCCCACCGCCATACGTGCCCCCGGCTCCCACGCCAACGAAGGATTGACCCAAGCCGCCGCCACCGACGCCGCATCCGCAACATCGGATTGCGCCAATGAGATATCCCTCGGCCCCCATCCGAACAAATACCCAGCCGTCGCCGCCGCGGGACGAGCCATCGTCATCATCGACAAACCAACGACTATGAGCCCACCCAGTCTCATAGGTCGACTCCCATCCCCACCGTTCCCACAAACACCCTTCCTCCACCCGTGAGAACCGGATATCCGGGATTCGTTATGTCCGTATCCGGTGCCGTGGCATCGCTTCCGAACACGGTCCCCGCCGGACAAGGCAGCCTCGTGCAAGCGATTTTTTCCTGCCGATACAACCCGACCTGATGCATCTGCATCCCTATTTCCGCACGAAATCCCTGCCCCAGCACACGCGGAAACAACACCGTCACTCCAGCCCCAACCATCACCTTCGCACCGTCCACGAGATTGGTCCGACCTTGCTGCTCACCGCGATCAAGCATCGATGTCTCATACCCAAGCCCACCATGCAGCGAAGTGATTCGCTCGGAAGCCCTTTCTACCGTCCACGCCACCGCGCCCCTTACACTCATCGTATCCCGGAAAAGGCCTTCCGGCAGTTTGCCCGAGATCGACAGCGCAGATACAGTCGTATCCAACCCCAACCAAGGCCCCTTCCACCGAGACCACCCATGATACGCAATGTCCAACTCCATCGATGCGTCGGCAGAAGGCTCAACCTTCGCCCCTAGCACGACCATCATCGGATCGAACAGCGCTTCGGCAGAAGATATATCGACGACAAGAGGAATCCCCGCCACATCCGCGGTCGTCGTTATCGAAAGCGGAACACCAAAACTCTGGCGAAACGTCATGCCAAGATGCAAAGCTTCCATCGCCTCGACCTGAACGCCAACAATCCATCGCGCCACCGTGCCCGCCTCCTGCACGACACGTGCTTCCATCATCCGGCTTTGACCTTCCCGTACGTCGATCGGTCCCTGCATTCCCGCTAGCGTGTTGATCCCCAGCCCCAGCCCAACGCCTTCCGCCAGACGAACCGAAAGCGCGGGAATCACCACGAGCCTTTGCGTTCGATTGTCGTAGTAAGGGAAAAACGGCCTCGATGCCTCCCGAAGCTTCAACTTCATCAGGGTGTTGCCAAATCCTTGAAGCGCAAGACCAAGCCGAATTCGATTTGCCAAAGGGCCTTGTAACGGAACGGCAGCGGCCACCGTAACCGTCGCTCCCCAGGGTTCGTCGATGGCATAACTTCGATCCTGAACCTCGAGTTGACTCATCACCCCCAGCGCGGACAAATCAACCTCGTAGCCTTGCCCCAACGCAAGCCCCCCTGGATTGTAATAACTCGCGGAACCATCCCTCGCCGCTGCCGTTCGTGCCGATACCTCCGCGATGCCCTGCGCTTGAACGCCGAATAAATCAAATCCACTGGCGCTCGCCGCGAACGAAACGCCCAGCACCAATACGGTCAGCACTACTCCAATGAACCCACGGAACATCAATCAGATCATCCAAATCCAACGATCATCGGCACCTACCACGCTACTCGTTGGTCCGCCCCAACACCACCGCCGATAGTAAGATCCAAGGTTATCCCAGCCAACACACCTACCAGCGAACCAGCCTCCCGCAATATCCCCGGGCCCCTCAATCCCCTCCGTCCCACCTTCTACTGTCCTCCTATCCGCTTCTCCATTTCCCAGCACAAGGCGCCGGGCTGTCTTGCATCGAAGCAACGAGCCATCGGCTCGACGGAACCAAGCCTTCGACAACCACCATCGTGCGCAACCCCACCCATGGTCGTGAAACTCCGAGCGGGCGCTCATGCTCTCCTTCGTGACAACGTCTACTGAAGGAACGGTTCGCGACTATGCTGGACAAACCTATGGCCGAACCACTTGGGTTCCAGGCGGCGGCTTGAACACGAAGGCACCCGTCGGAACGGCCGTATTCACCGTCGGATTCGAAAAGGTAAACAAATTTCTGTTGCGCTGGGCATCGATGACGAGCATCCGACGTACCTGCGCCGTCTCGGCGTCGATGTACATGATGACTTTCGAATACGCGGACGTGGCTTGTTTAGGCGTTCCTTCCAGAACCCATCCCCCTTCGAAATTCATCCGCTTCTCATCGAGCTTTCGCAGATGAAACATTTCGCGAAGGTTGCCTTTTCCCACCAAGAACGAAAGCACCGCCGGATACTGCGACGTTCCAAGAGGCTGCTCGACCACCTGCGACTTATCCCTCTCGTAAATCGTCAGATTCTGCCCATCGGATACCACGCGATTGCCATTCGGCTCGTCGTACTTCCAACTCATCCGACCGGGTCGTTGAAAGATGACCTGCCCCGCCGAACGCTTCTTTCGATTGTACGCCTCGATATGATACACCTGCTCGAAACGCGCCTGATACGTTCGAGTTCCGTCGTAAAAAGCTTGAACGCGAGTGGCTATCGCATTCGCGTCCATAGCCGAATGGGCAGCTACCTCCGCTCGCGCCTCATGCGCCAAAGGAACCGCACACAACAACGATATCGTCAAAGAAAACAGGATGGGGGCTCTTGTCCAGATTCTCATGGCTCTCGTAAGCAACGGTTGACAATCGCTTTCCTTTCACCTGGAGCGTTCGACGGATGGGACCGCCCGTCGATGCAACCCCATCCTCGACGTCTTCGATTCTCTCCACCCAAAACCAACATCCAGCCTCGAATAAGCCTGTGTTCATAAATTTCATGATATACGTGATCGAAAATAATCACGCATATCATACTAAAAAAATCCCCTCCCCCTGCGACGCTCCTCTGTCAATTCCTATCAATATGGGAATGAAGCACGACGGGGCGGCACTCCCATCTCGAGCAGCACCACCCACACCAGTCGTCCCCCAACACCGGTTCACCTCAGCCCTTGCCTCCACCACTGGGAATCGGATTTTGCTCACGCTCCAGGTATCGAAAAATGGTTCTCGGATCGACTCCCAGGTCACGGGCGGTCTGGGTCCTGTTGCCATTGTTTCGCTCGAGGACTTCTCGTACGTAACGATGTTGAAACTCCTCTTTCGCTCGCTCTAGCGGAAGAATTGGGGATTGCTCCTCACGAACGAGATCCAAATCATCAGCCGTGAGCAAATTGTGATCGCATAGCACCAACGCCTTTTTGATTCGGTTTTCGAGTTGGCGCACATTGCCCGGCCACGCATATCGTTTGATGGCCGTCAGCGCATCGGGAGCAAAACCACGAACAGAGCTATTGAGTTCATCCGCGTACTTCGAAAGAAGAGCACGCGCTATCAACACCACGTCCTCACCCCGAGCCCGCAGCGGCGGAAGCCAAAGATTGACCACGTTCAAGCGATAGTACAAGTCCTCACGGAACCGATTTTCGCGGATTTCTTCATCCAAGTTACGATTGGTGGCAGCTACGATACGAATGTCGACTTTCTCGGGGCGGCTATCACCAACCCGATACACGACGTGCTCTTGCAACGCGCGCAATAACTTGACTTGCAGATTGAGAGGAAGCTCGCCAATTTCATCGAGAAATAGCGTTCCCTTGTCCGCGACTTGGAACTTTCCCGGACGACTAGCCACCGCACCGGTGAAAGCCCCGCGGACATGACCAAACAATTCGCTTTCGATCAGATTTTCAGGGATGGCTCCGCAGTTGATGGTCACGAAAGGACCTCGTACCCGCGGACTACGACGATGAATCTCCCGAGCGATGAGTTCCTTGCCCGTTCCCGTTTCTCCCGTGATGAGGACACTGATGTCCGTGGACGCTACTTTTTGAAGTTTGCGAAACACCTCGAGCATGGAATCGCAAGCGCCAATGATCTCGCCGAAGCGCATGTCCGAAAGCTCTTCCTGAAGCTTTTCTTTGTCTGCCCGCAAGCTCGACAACAACATGGCGTTCTGCAAAATGAGCGACGCTTGCGCCGCAAATACCGTGAGAAGGTCAAGTTGACTTCGATCAAACAACTGTTTGACGTGATCATTGCCCACGTACAACGCTCCCAAAGATTCGCCTTGAGCAAGCATCGGCACACACATCACACTCGATAGCTTGAGAGCAAGGACGCTCTCGCTTTTCCCAAACTGCTGGTCCGCCAGGGCATCGCTCACAATCACCGGCATCCCCGTGGTGATGACCTTGCGCACAATCGAATCAGAAATACCTCCCGAGGCATCCGCAATGATGTCGCGACGTACATTGCGTACGGCACGAACCGAAACCCGACGCTCCGTATCCGAAGGTTCTCCCGGCTCCACCAACAAAACCGCACCACGATGGGCCCCACTGATTTCCACTACCGCATCGAGAAGATCCGTCAGCAATTCGTCGACGCTCCCCCGTTGCATCAAACGCTCGCTAAACGCATTGAGTTGCTCTAGACCAGCTATGTCCGTTGTATTAGAGGAGGTTTCCTGCTCTGTGGCGAGAACAAACGAAGGATCTCCCAGCAAGCTAAACGCGATCTCCGCGGAACCAAGGTGGATTCGGTCGTTGTGGCTTAGCCTGGCACGACGCTTCTTTTTTCCGTTGATTTGAATGTCGGCAGCACGATCGACCTCTTCGAGGTTGAAAAATCGCCCATCAAAGATGATCTGTGCGTGCGCTTCCGCAACCCCATCGGCTTGCACGACAATATCGTTGCTCGGAGAGCTTCCGATCGTCGTGATGGGTTTGTTGACACTATGAAGTCGAGGTTGTCCTTTGGGCAGATAAGTTCGCAGCGTAGGCATGAAACGTGACCTTGTGTATCGAACGGCCCATCCGCGCAGCGGACCGACCCTACGAGAAACGGCTTTCGGTACGTTCAGCAGCGTACCCCCGCTCAGGCAATCTGCGCTAGAGTTCCTTTTCGATGTCGTCGCAAAGGAATGCCGTTCCCCCAAGCCCACACCTGATCATCGCCGCGGTCAAAGGCGATTCCCTGCCCAAAGAACCGTTGTATTGCGACGTCTGCGGAAAAATAATCGAAGGCGAACCCGCGGGAAAGGGCCTGCTGCTCTGGACACGAGGCGACGAAGTCCGAGAAGAATTGCCCGTTCTTTGCGAAACCTGCGCCCCCGCCATCGCCGCCGCTGGCGGGATGAAGTGGATCGAAGAAGAAGAATGAACTCGTACGACCGTCGGCCCATCAGGCAACCATCCAATCACAAAGTCGACCGTCATTGTCCCATTTTGTGAACAAAATCCAGATACTTAGACCGTTCTCGCCAAAGAAGGCCAAGCACAAAAACCAGGTCGATATATCCAGGCACCCGCAGGTCCGACGGCAATGCAAGACATACCAACGCAACCACCCCACCGACTTTGAGAGCCCAACTCAACCGGTAATCCGGGTCCGTCACCATGTCGACCATGTCAACGACAAGCTGTCGCATGGTCGCCAACGGCCCCCCTCCCACGCTCATCCGCCAACGACCCTTGGATTTTCTCGCATCGGCTACTTCCCAGCGTTTGGATCACACGCATCCTTCAATCTGGAAAACCGTTTCAACCCTTCAACATACTGGGGAGAGCATTCCGTAGGGATCTCCGACGCCGTGTCCTTCGAAAAGCGAATGCTCGTAAGCTCCCCCGCTTTCGCTTCAAATGCTCCATGGGTAATCCAAAGCGAACCACCTCGTTTGCCCGCCAAATCAACACAATTCTCTCCGGGCTCGGGTGCCATCACGACAGCATACGCAACAGCACTTCCTTCCCTGACCTCACGGGGCGCCATTCGCCCAGAAGGACCGATGGGGTTGCTGAACCCATACTCCAAATAGCTGGCCTCCACGATGCAGGTGTCGAGCCCGTTTTCGATGGTTGCCGTCGGAACCCCATCGCCGCTCGCACACCCCAATGCCAAGACAAAATAGCCCAGCGCCAAAGCCGTCCATCCACTGTTCGACCAGACCATGAAACGGGACTCTCCCATAAAGGCCTCCCATAGCAGGCGTAGTACCTGGGCGCAATCAGCGTCCTTCCTGCCTTCCCAAGTCCTTGCCTGGACCGCCCAACATAGGCCATCCACCATGCTTGTGCTTCGGCTGCCCTCACGATTTTTTACTCCCATCCCCGTGGGCGTCCGAACGGCCCTCCCCAAGACGCGCAAGCGCCGCACGCCGAATATCCGGGTGAATCTCCGTGCGCTCCATCACCGTCCGAAGCTCCGAACGTAACGCTAATTCCACAAGAGGAATCCCAAGCTCCGGCGGACAACCAGGGTTGAGCACAAGCGCGAGCCGCACACGACGACGAACGTTCCACTTCGGATGGCGGGCAATCTCCTTCATGATCTCATGCCGCAGCGGGCGCTTCGCCGCCAATCGCACGACATCATCTTCCGTCGTAATGCTGTTGTTCAGCAAATTCAGAATGACGCTCGGATGAGGGTCGGCAAGCAATCGATCCAACTGCCGACGTGATGGGCGCCTTGCCATCGATTTGCGCTCTCCAAGCGTCAATGGTCGTCCATAACCGTAGTCTGGAACGTGTCGCTCATCCACTTCGCCACGACTCTGCTCTTTTTTCGAGTCTTCCCCCGAGGGCAGAAGCGACCCCAACGAACCCAATTTGCCCTGCTCAGCGTCATGGCGAAGCGATTCGATCCGACAACGCAAGCTTGGTTCATGCAACAATGCCGCAAACGCGAGCATCACCTCCTGAGCCCGCTTGTCACGCGCTTTGCTCCACTCACATACCGCATCGATCGCCCAAGCAAACTCGGAGGAGTCGGATTCGATCCATACGCTGCGCACGTACGCCATACGCAGCGCCTGCGTGGAAAGCGACGGCACCACACGACACAAACGCCGTGCGAGCGATGCATGGCCCGAGAAACCATGAGGCTCAGAAGGATCGGTGGATTCCGCCACACACGGCAGTGTACCCCAATTCGTGCCCTTGTAGGTTGTCGTCCTTGGGGCCAAAGCTTCCAGCCAATACCTTCAGGTGGTTGAAGCCGGCCACCGTTCACCTCGACGCGATCGATGGCGCCGCATTGACAGCCGCGAGCCATTGGCTAGGATGCGCAGCGCTGCTCACGCATGCCGTGATCACAGCGAATTATCCCTATATGAGGAGTGTATTCATGCTTGTGCGAAAGCTCAGCATCACCGCGGTCGCCCTTTTCGTCACGACGACATTGATGGGTTGTGAAGCGCCTCCCCCCGAGCCTTCCAGCAAGACAGCCTCACCCTCCGAAACCCCAAAACCCCCACCGTCTTCCACGCCAACCGCGCCCGCCGCGCAACCGGCGAAGCCCATTGCTCCCGCTTTGCTTGCCCCCGAAAAGGCCACCGAAACAGCACCAGCTTCTTTCAAAGTCAAATTCGATACCACCCAAGGACAGTTCGTCGTCGAAGTCACCCGCGCCTGGGCTCCCAAAGGCGCGGACCGGTTCTATAATCTCGTCAAAATCGGATACTTCGAGGACATCGCTGTCTTTCGCGTGATCGATGGCTTCATGGCCCAATTCGGAATCCACGGTGAACCCAAGGTCAACTCCGCCTGGCGAAACGCTCGAATCGATGATGATCCCGTCAAGGAATCGAACAAGCGCGGCTACCTAACTTTCGCCACCTCAGGAGCCAACTCCAGAACCGTCCAGATGTTCATCAACTTCGGCGACAACAGCCGCCTGGACTCCCAAGGATTTTCTCCCTTCGGCAAAGTCATCACAGGCATGGATGTCGTCGATAAATTGTACAAAGGCTACGGAGAAGGGGCCCCTGTCGGCGACGGTCCAGAGCAAGGACGCCTGCAATTTCAGGGAAACTCCTACTTGAAGAGCAGTTTTCCCAAGCTCGACTACATCAAAACCGCCACTTTGACCCCGTAAGCTATCGTGAAGCGCGGTTCGTCCACCATGACACTCGATTCCCGCGCTTGCCCCAAACCTCGCCGCTTCGCCATTTCTCACGTCATCATGGGTCTGGCACGGACCAGCCGCCCTCTGGGATGGATCGCGGCCCTCGCGCTGTACCGCATTGGTATGGCCTACGGTGCCGTCCAAGATTCCACCGTCACCCTGCTCCTGTCCATCGTCATCACATTCCCGTTCTGCCTTTACCTCTTTGGTCTCAACGACCTCGCCGACCAAGACTCGGATGCCGACAATCCACGAAAAGGCAATTGGATCCACGGTGCAAGCAGCCCCATCCCCCACACATTGTCTCGATGGGCTCCTTGGATCGGCGGCGCCATGGTCGCCAGTATCATTCCTTGGCTTCCCCTGGCTGCTGCTCTTCTATTAAGTGGGATCCTATTTCTTTCTTGGGCCTACTCATCGCCCCCCATTCGGCTCAAAGAAATTCCCATCGTCGACGGTCTCGTCACCGCATCCATCATGATTGGCTTGCTCTGCCTGGGCCATCTATCCGGGCCGTCGTCCTTGCCCCTGGCCACCGAAACCTTCACCGTCGCCCCCACCCTCGTCGGCCTTCATATATTCGCAAGCGTCGTCGATGTGGACGCCGACAAAACGGCGGGACACCGCACCTTGGCGGTCCGTACTTCTCCCCGATTCGCCGGCATCGTGGCTCTTGCCCTCAGCCTTGTCTCCACATCCACCATCCCCTGGCTTGATTACTCTCCTCCCATCACCGCCTACCTCATCCTGCAACCCATCGTCTTTGTCGTCTGGATGCTTTTCGGCCGACGGTTCACGGGACACCGCGCCATCTCTTTGGTAGGTTTGGCGGGCCTGCTAACCCTGCTTTATCTGGCTTTGGTGTACGTGCGCCAAAGGTAGTTTTCGCCGTATCAAAGCGATCGAGGCCAAGGCGCTTCCGGCAATAATGAACAAATCCGCCAAGTTGAAAGCCGGTGCATCCACGAGCCATCCTCCCAGCCGCCACTGCAGGTGCGCCCAATCCACGACATAATCCACCCGAAGACGATCCATCAGATTGCTCGCGACACCTGCGGTCAACAGCACCGCACCCCAGAGCAACCCCTTTTCGCTCTGTTTGGCTATAGCCAGCAGTCCTATTCCCATCGCAAGCCCAATAACCGTCGTTGCCATGAACATCAGCCAAGGGATGGGTGGGGCGGCGTTTTCCAAAGCCCCCATCATGATCCCCGCATTGGCAACATGGGTCACATGAAAGGCGAAATACGAATTTCCCGAATCAGAAACCCATAGCCAGGCTGTCTCGGAACTCGCACGATGATGCGCCATGGTTGGCACGGGTGGATGAAGGAGGTGGGACTTTTCCGCATACAGCTTGGAAAGCTGATCGACAACGAGGGCGAGCGCTCCGCCCCACCCGTGTGGTGAAACGAAGCGCCGAGCCTGGAGGAGAAAAGGGGGGTTCAGAGTCTTACTTCTGTCGACGGCGGTAGCGTCCGAACACCAGGGCACCGAGGGCTCCAAGCAATCCCAAAGCGTACGGCGCACTACCGTCGCTCGGTTGATTGGCTACAGACAGGCTACATCCTGCCTCGGCTTCGGCTTCGGCTTCGCACTTGCCGTTGGCGCACTCCAACGAAGCGCTCGCGGAAGCGTCGACCTTCACAGTCAGCATGGCGTTGAGCGCGGCGATACAGTCTTTCATGTTGCCGCCATGGTCCACGTACTGACCATCGCAGAACAGAGCGCCTTCGGGTTTTTTGCACGCTGCTTCGCATCCACCTTTTAGCTCGGACTGGCAGTTTGCAGATAGCTTGCCCTGACATTCAGCTTGGCAGGACATATTCGCCTTGGCTTTGCACTGCCCTTCGCAGCTTCCCTGGCACTTTCCTTCGCAAGTAGCAGGCGAGCCTTTGCAACTGGCATCGCATTCCCCCTTGCAGGTCGCCTTGCACTGCGCCTCGCATTCCCCCTTGTTTCCAGCCGCCGCGCACTGCCCGGAGCAATCCGCATCGCAGGACCCAGTGCAATTCGCTTCGCAGGAAAAATTGGGATTCGGCTCGCATGAGCCCTGGCAAGACCCTTCACACGAGGCACTACAGTCCACCGCGGGCAAGTCGCATTTGCCTTCACAGGATGCATACCCCTTCGCGGAACAAGAGGCATAGAAGCTAACCGGAGTGCACTTGGCCACGCATCCGCCCTCTACCTCCACCTTGCACTGGGCACTGGCTTCAACATTGATGTTTCCGCATGCTTCCAGCCCTGCTTGCGCAGGTGATGCGGTCAGAAGCGGAACGGCAAGACAACAGGCGGCGATGAGACTGGTTCCAATAAGTTTACGCATTGCCTTCTCCTTAATGATTAACCCAAGTAGCAGGGGGGTGATATCCCAGGGCTTGCTGAAATCTTACGTCGAAGATAGACGAACATTCCCTCCATTGCTTCAACGGATGTCCAAAACAATAGCAGCGGAGCCCTGTCAACGCCATGATTCATCCTGATACGAAGGCGCAAAACTCATCGGTCCCGACCATTTCCCGTTTGCGGTTTCGTGTCGCGCTCGTCTTTGTTTTTTTGGGCATGGCTGTACTCGTCTATCACCGAATAACCCACATTCCCCCCCCTGCGCCGAAACCCGTCATTTTTGGCCTTCAAGGTCCTGAAACACCAGCCGCTCCGGACGTTCTTCGGCTTCTTGACGACCTACGGCCAGGAGACAAGCTAGGCGATGGCACGGTGCTCGCCATCGATGCACCGGTCGAGCGCATTGTGTGGGTGGATGTACAACTGGGAAGTCGGGTGTTCGGGATAGGAGTTGGTGCGACCGGCACCGGTGGGGACAAGCCTATGCCCATCACAACGGAAAAGTACGAGGTTCGACACGGCATGCTGCGCGGAGAAGGCGAATTCAATCCTCAGGCCATGCAACAAGCCGCTGAACAACTCGCGGCTCGAATTCGACGACGAGAACAAACCGTCCCGCTGCCTTCGGGAATGTAATCTTCCACCACCATTCGTTGCAAGGCACGCCTCTTTGACTACAGTGCAGCCCTGTCGGGCGTCGTCCCCCGTAAAAAGACCATGACCAAGCTTACCGAAGACCAGCCCTCCACACCCAACACCACCCAAGCCTCTTGTGCTGGTGAAAGCACGCGAAACGCGCCTAGTTCATGGCTACTCCGCGCCGCCGGCTTGCTCATCCCTCTTCTCATTCTCATGCCCTCTTTGGGGTCGGGTGGAATCTGGGATCCGCATGAACTCAACGTCGCTGACTTCGCACGACGCATCGGGATCAATCTTTTCGGTGCGCAAGCGCTCAGTCTCGCCGACGCGGACAATACGATGCCGACGTTGGAGCAGCTTGGTAAAGGAGAGTTGCCGTTTACGTCCATTGCAGCGGGATTTGCCGCTTTTGGACTGCATGAATGGGCAGGAAGACTCCCCCTCGCGCTATGGGCTCTCGCGGGGGCGGGAGCGATTTATTGGCTCGTCAGCCGATTGATGGATGAACGGGCAGGCGTGTTCGCCAGCATTGCACTATCCACCATGCCTCTTTTTTTCGTGCAGGCGCGAACCATGCTCGGAGACATCGTCACCTTCTCCTCTATCACGATGGCCGTGGCAGGATTCGGTCTGCTCGTTTTCGACAACCAACCTACGCGCCGAAGCCAAGTTGTCTCAACCCTGCTCGCCATCCTTGGTGGGACCGCCGGCTTTCTGTCTCGGGGAATTCTGATCGGATTGGCTTTGCCCCTGCTTACCGTCGGACTCGCGTGGCTCGTATGCCGGTTGTCGAATGGTGCCACGAAATCGAATCGTCTCTCCACCCCCGTCGCGATCGCAATTCTCGTGCTCGGTTCCGGTGCCGCCGCGTGGGGCGTTTACACGCTCGTCACCGCGCAAGGGAGCCAGGCCGTTCGAGTGCTAGGTGCCATCGTCACGAGGCCTTCTCAGCCTCCTTCCTTCGATCACGTTCTATTGATGCTCGGCCATGCCCTTTTTCCTTGGAGCGCGTTCATTCCTTTTGCAGTGGGCAGGCTATTCCGACCAGCTTTCGCATTGCAGGACAGCCAAGACGCTCGCGAGCGCGCCCTTCGTGTCTTGCTTATCGTCGGCACGAGTTTGTCGTTTGGAATTCTCGGCTTGATGAACGTGTACGTCGGCCATATTCCCTTTGCAGGAATTGGCCTGATGGCGGCGATTGCGGCGGTGGCCATCCGAGATCTCGAGCGTGGCGGCCACGCTTCCAGGGCCATGGCCATAGGAACCGTCACCTTTTTGGCCCTCCTTTATTCGGACTTCAAAAAGTGGCCAGACAAGGCGTTCAGCGCGTACGGCATCGAGTCCACGAGTTTCCCCGACAGTTTCAAGCAAGACGCCGCTCGGCTCATGCTCGTTTGTACGATCGTATGCGGTGTGCTGGTTTTCGCCTCCTGGCTGGAGCGAGATGCGCAAGACCGTAAACCCTTCGTTTTTTCAGACTATTTTGGCATATTGAAAGCTCTTCGGACCGCCGCCAAAGGCAATCTCGTCATCGTGGGGGGGGTTGTCGAACTCGCTCTCGTCGTCACGGCCGCGAACGTTTTCATAGGCATGAAGGCACAATGGAAAAGCGTGGTCACCATGAGCGCCACGGTGCGAATGATTGCGCTCAACGCATGGTGGGCCGTACCCGTGGCCTTGCTAGTCGCTCTGGCTCTGGCCCTCGCGTTTCGTGATATCAATCGATGGTTTTTCCCACGCTTTCGAGTGAGCCGAGCATCCGCCACCCTGGCGGCTGGAGCCCTTGGCGGTGCCATCCTTAGTTTTTCATATTTTCCTGCTCTCGCCGCGCAACTGTCGCCGAAAGAAGTTTTCGACTCTTACGCCAAAATGCGTTCTGGACAGGAGCCTCTCGCCTTGCTTGGCGTCAGCAGTCGTACGGCAAGCTACTACGCGGGAGGCGCCATCGACTCGTTTTCCGACGTCGAAGGGGCACTGCAATGGCTTCTCGACGGGCAAGAACGTAAGTGGCTCGTGTTGCGCAACGAGGACTTGGCCCGGCTCAATTCTTCCTATCGTGCTCGAACGCGAGCGGGTCGCAATTTGCCGATCCTCGACGCCCGTTCGAGCCAAATTTTGCTTGCTTCCAACAAGTTGAACAACGCCGAAACAAGCCACAATCCGCTGGATGACATCGTCCTCGCACAGCGGCCCAATCCCTCCCACCCACTCGATGTGGAATTGCAAGGACAGCTCAAAGCTCTCGGCTGGGATATGGTCGATCCGGAAGGTCGCGTCGTCGACTCCGTGATCGCCGGTCGCAAGTATCGATTGCGCTTGTACTATGAAGTGATTGGACGGGTTGGCCGTGATTGGGAGTGCTTCATCCACATCGATGGACATGGTCGTCGATTCAATGGCGATCACCTGCCCATGGACAAAAAATACCCAATGACGTTATGGCAAGTCGGCGATGTGCTCGTCGACGACTACCCCATTCAGCTCGAGCCCAACTTCACTCCCGGGGGATATGGCCTGTACTATGGTTTTTTCGTGGGCAACACGAGGCTGAAGGTCACGCGAGGCAAGCATAACGACGATCGCATCGAAGGTGGGACCATTCAAGTTCGGTAATGTCAAGCGTAGGTTGGCGCTGGGAAGTCCAGCCTTCTTGCGGCAGGCGCTTGTGGTGGACGTTCGCCTTCGCGGCGCTCTTGCCATCAGCGAACGGGCAAGGGAAACCGTCGCGCGTATATCCCGCTATGGTCGGCTGCGCTATCCTCCCATGCGAAAACGATATGGCCCGCACCACCGATCGCGACCGAAGGATGGGAGCGCATTCCGTTCACATCGTCGCGATTAACCAAAAAGGATCCCGTCTGACCATCCACTGCATTGGGTAAGTAATCGCCAGATCGATCGATGAGACGGGCGCGAATCCCTGCGGCAGTCTGCCACGATATCGCGAAAAAACCAGCAGCCAACGGTGAAGCCGCGATCGCCGGGTTTTCGCCCATCGCGGAATCATCGTTGACGGGCGCGGACTGATCGCCAGCGATCGGTTGCCCTGATGCATCAAAACGTTGCAAGAAAATACGTCCGGCGCTGTTCCACACCACGGCAACTTCTCCCGTGGGAAGGGCAGCGACATCGGGTTGTTGCTGCACATCTTTCGTCTCGGTATTCACGGAAAACGGTGCTCCCACTTCTCCAGTTTGAGAAATCCGCACCGCCATGATGTCGTCGTTGTCCTGTTTCGAGCGGCCATGCCAGACCACCACCCACCCCTCGTTCCAACCCGCGATACGAGGGGAATCACCTTCTTGCGCCGACAAGGTTGTTTCCGAGGAAGAGATCCAACCCGTCACGGCCCATATCCGAGCCCGAATTCGACGTCCTGCCTGGTCGACCCAAGCGACCAGCGCCCGGTCCGTGGGTCCTCCAGCCACGGCGGGACTGCCAGAAGCATCGACGCCGAGGGTATTGATGGATACTTCATCGCTTCGCGGCAGTGACGCATCCATCGAGATCGGGGTAAACGAGATATTGGGACCGGTGCTTAGGCGGTCATCTTCGTAAGCCACGACAAAAGAGCCGTCGGACATGAGCCCGATCGCGGCGGCGGCCTGGGTGCGGGGGCGCTGATCGAATCCTGGAGTTTTCGCTCCCAGCAACGGCAAGCGGATCTGCGAGGATAAAAGCGGCGGGTATTCGATGGGTTCGGCGTGTTGCCCAAGCTGTCGATAATTGATCTCCGGTCCCGTCCCTGTTTTGCCGTAATTCGTATCGCCGAAAACCAGATGAAGGGGACTGGGATTGGCGGCTTGGGGCGCATGACTCCAAGCCATGCGAACGCCTTGTTTACTTCCTGGGGGAGCGTTTTCGATGCGCTGGTTCGATGGCCCCTCATGGTCGGTGGAGATTAAGAACTCGACCGTTCGGCACAGATCGTCGCAATTGATTTCACCCCTTTCGCATTGCTCTCCCACTTCCAGCGATCCGTTTCCACAAATCGCTGGTTTCACATAACGAAACATCGATAAATTCACATAAAACGGGTCGGAATTGACGGCCGCTGTCGTACATCCAACCGCAACAGGAGTTGTCCCCGCTCGTCCTTCCGCTTGAAACACAAGGAGTTTGGAAGGATCGGTGGGAAGTGTGATTTCATCGGAGCAAAATACGCCTTGGTTCGGGCAAGGTGCACCGTTGGGCATCGTGCGCGACAGCGGCACTTTGACAACTTCTTCTTGCGCTTGGAGGTCGATGGAAAGGAGCCCCGATTTCAGTTCACCGACGGTTACGAGGCCCGAGTTTTCCGAGCAAACCACGCCAAGCTCGTGGGCATCAACGATAGACAGAGTGACCGTATCGACCCCATCCAAAAGTGTACGGGGGGAATTGAGTCGAACGCCAATGCCGGACACCTGATGCGGATCATGGCGGGCACAGGACATGGAAAGGGCGAGCATGGCGCAAGCCACACCGAACCGACGATTCATGCAGGAAGTCTAGCGTGTGGATGAATCGGGTGAAAGAGCCTTGCCATCATTGGTCCTGCGGGGAGCTGGTCGATGGGGGAGGAGTTGGGTTGCCGGGAACATCCGTCCGGCCGACATCGGGGGTCGAGGGTGGAGGAATCCGTGGTGGGGTGCTTCCGGTGGAGATACGGGCCAATTCGTTTTCCGCTCGTTCCCGCAACCCTTCGATTTGGGCGAGGTCCCTGTAGATCAATCGAGCCCGTGTCAAGTCCCCTATGATCCTCGCACAGGAAGCCGTCTCCCATCTGGCTTCGATCGCTTCGGACGATCCGGCATAGCGTGAAGAAACCGATTCGAAGCGCGGAAGCGCGTGGGCGCAACCGGAACTGGCACGAACGGATTTGGCAGCCAATAACGCGGCCGCGGGTGCATTGGGGCCGCCTTTCAAAACCACCTGATCGAAAGCGCGGTACGCGTTGGCGTAGTCTTTGGCTCGATACATCGCCATGGCATCCGAGAATCCATCGGCTGCCGGTGGTGCGGTGGATGAGGTTGGGGCGGTCGAAGGGGCGTCAGCTTCAGCCTTCGACGTCTTGGTACGAGCCGTGTCCGGGGGTTCCACGGTACCATTTCGACTATCTTTTCGACGATCCAACGGTTCATCTTCGGAAGGAGGCAATTGGTGCGGCTCGATCGCATGGCTTCCTTCCAAGGTTTCGGGTTGGGGTACTCCTTGCTCCACGACCCGCACTACATCCACTTGTTCCGCGCCTGGACGAGCACGGATCAGGAGCAGACTCGAGCCGAGCATGAGCAATAGCAACGCGGCCATGGCGAGTTGTGGGCGCATGGCATATCCGCCAACCCATGAAATCCAGCGACCGAGGCGACGCGGCCAGGGAATCTCCTTTTGATACTGTCGAGCCGCTTCGAGAACCTTGGGCTCGATGCTTTCCGGAGCTTGTTCCATGGGGAGATTCAGCGTTGACTTGGCAGTTCGCAGATCCGCCAGTACGGCCGCGCATCGTTCGCATTGATCGACATGACGTTTTGCCTCCACGGAGGACGATTCGCTTGTTTCTCCGTAGAGCAAGTCCATGACGATTTGGTCGAACTGTCCACAGTCCATTCGTTCATCCGCTCGGCAGAATACTACGATGAAGCATCTTCTTCGACAGAATGCAAGACGGCTTGGAGGTGGTCCAAGACGAATCGCATTCGGCTTTTTACGGTTTGCTCATCGGTATCGGTCATCCCGGAGATATCTTTAAAGGACAAACGCGCGATTTTTTTGAGCAAAAACACCTCGCGTTGTTCCGTAGGGAGGGCTTCGAGGGCCGCGAGGATGGGATCGGTTCCGGGCTGAGGATTATCGCTAATTACGGAGGTTTCTTGTGCTTTTGTCGAGTAAGGAAGGCATATTCGTCGAGCGATACCATAAGCCCACGAGCCAAAGGCACCATCGTGTTTGAACCCGGGGGACCCACGAACCATGTCGATCAAGGCTTGTTGGACCAGGGGTTCGGCTACTTCCCTAGAATGGACCATCCGCAAAATATAGTTGAAAAGCGGGGTTTGGTGGCGCTGCACCAACAAAGAAAAGGCGCTCACATCCCCGCGTTGGAAACGCAGCATCAACACTTCGTCCGCCACATCCTGTCTTCCGCGAGCGACCACGCCAAATCCTCATTCGGTCGTCAGAAAACACGACCGGAAGGTTGTGGTTGATGGTGCGATTCGAAGCGATAACTCATATTATTTTCCGTGGGTCCCTCCGCCGGCCAGGGGGTTGAAAAGGACGGGGTTCGGCCTTCATGGTCTGGGTAACAAGTAAAATAGTGTTCTATCGGCCGGAAAAGCAACGACCATGTCACGATCGACAGCAACGGATAGGACGATTTTGCATCAACCTCTGAACACGGTTGAAAGGTGAGCCCTCCCCATTTACATTACGGGGGTCTATCGAATATGCGCTCGGCCGACAACAGTCCGAGGGGCTGCTCCGTCGAAGATTGGGGTCAACAATGACACGGACAATCACGCGACTTGCTCAAACCATAGCTATCGTGACACTTGTGCTTTTGCTCGGGGCCAAACCTGTAGGGGCACAAACACCCAAAGAAACCGAAAGCGCCGCGGCATCCTCTTCGGCTGCCCCAGCTTCGTCGTCAGTACCTGCCGCATCGGCCCCAGAAGCAACAACTGCCGGCCCCCCCGACACCATGGATGGGTCCACCTATTCCATTCGCTTGCGAGACCTGGAACAACGTATCGATGAACTCAAAGAACAGATCCGGCGCAGCCATACCCGGCTCTCGCTCCTTTCCGATTCGATCCTTGGTGGTGGTTCGGCAAGCGCGCGGGCGGATATCACATTCGACAACGAGATGTCGGGCGCTTTTCGATTGACCCGCGCAGTTTTCGTCCTGGATGGAGCCGTCCAGTACAACCGCAGCGACGATACCGGGGCGCTAGCGGATCAAAAAACGATCCCCATTTACCAAGGGTCCATTCCCCCGGGCGACCACACGCTGCAAGTCGTCCTTGAACTACGAGGACACGGCTACGGGGTCTTTTCCTATCTTCGAGGGTACAAGTTCGAGGTGCGCTCTAGCCATTCGTTTACGATTACCGATGGCAACGCCCTCACCTTGCGAACCATCGCGTACGAAAAAGGCGGCGTAACCACTCCCCTGGAACAACGGCCCGCCGTTCGCTTCATCGAAAACGTCGGTTCCCTGGACAGCCGTGGTACTCCAGCCTCTTCGCCGAAACCCGCGGCCAAGGCAACCCTGTCGATTGGGGGAAAGTGACATGCACTCGCGAACGCGCCTCGTGGGGATGGTCGCTTTCTTTGCCCTCACCGCATCGGTCAATGGGGCGAATGCGCAGAACGCCGACGAGGCTTACGCGTCCGCGCAGCGTACCATCACGCAGTACCGCAACGGTATCAATACGATTCAGGATGCCATGGCGCGGGCGTCACGCCCCGAACAAACGGCGGAGCAGCGGCTGGCGGACGGCAATCTACTACTTCTCACAAGAGATTTCGACCGGGCAAGTGTCGTTTTTAGCCAAATTGTCGAGAAATACCGAAATAACGATACGGTATACGCCGAAGCGCTCTTTCTTCTTGGCGAAACCTATTACCAATCCGAGCAGCTTACCTCGGCGCGGCGTGTGTTCCGAACCATTGTGGAGGACAAGCGCTCTCGGCGTGTGCAGGCGTTCCACCCCAAAGCGCTCGCACGACTCACGGACATTGCCATCCGCACTCGTGACATCGAGACGTTGGAACATCTGAAACAGCAATTGGGGGAGGCGCCTTCCAATCCTCTCTTGTACTACGCCAAGGGCCGCGTGCAGCTCGCCCAGCAGGATCTGTCCGGCGCCAAAGCATCCTTATCGGCTGTCCCGGCGCAAAGTGATTTCTACCCCCAAGCCCGGTACTTGCTCGGGGTCATTGCGCTACGCGAAGCCAAAACTGCTCTCGCTGCTTCTACGGAAACGGCGAAAAGCCCGCAAGAGTCCTCGAAACCCTACGCCTCCGCCATCGAAGCTTTTCGCCAGGTGACGCAGCTACCGGCATCTACCAAAGAGCACCGACACGTCGTCGATCTCGGTTGGCTCGCCATCGGTCGTCTACACTACGAAACGAATCAGTGGCCCGAAGCCGTCGAAGCCTATAACCACATCGATCGGCAGTCACCGGAGTTCAGCAATGCGCTGTTCGAAGTGGCAGCCACCCACATGCAGATGAACGACGTTGTTCGAGCCCAACGAGCGCTCGAAATCCTCATGCTTGTCGATCCGGACGGAGAACGTACCGCGGAAGCCTCACTTTTGCGAGGAGACCTCGAGCTTCGCTCCGGCCAATACCGAAAATCGCTCACGACCTTCGAAGACATCCGCTCTCAATTCGAGCCACAACTCCTTCGTGTTTCCTCCTTTCTCTCCGGTTCCGATGATCCGGCCGTCTTTTATGACAAACTCGTGGAAGACCAACTCATCAGCGCGGAAACGGGGGGCAATCTACCGCCTCTCGCCATCCAATGGGCGCGCGAGGCCGACGATGGCCCAGAAGCTTTTGCGGTCGTCAACGAAGTCGTCCAAACCCGAATGCTCCTTCGCACTTCCGAAGACGCCTTGAAAAAGCTCCATGCGGTCATGAATTCGGCAGGGCGTTCCAAAGCGTTCCCAGAGTACCGCGCCGGTCAACAAACCGCCATCGGCGCCATCCATGGAATCACCAAAGCCCGCGTCGTGCTCGCCAATGCTCTCGACGCGCAAGAGCCCTCATCGCTTTCCGGTGAGATCGGCTCGGTTCGCCAGCAACGTCGTGCGCTACAGGCCCAAGTGCTCGATCTTCCCGTCTCTTCCTCGGACTTCCAACAACGGGACAATAGAGCGGAAAATCGGTGGAATTCGGCATCCCAAAAAGTGCAGCAGCTTCAACTGCAAATCGACACGCTCAACTCGGTCGTCAACGCTTTGCAACGAGTGATTCGCGAAAGTGCTTCACGCGGTGTCGTTCGCGATCCAGCTTCGATCCGTCAATTCCAGGAAGAATTGGGCGCTCATGAACGAGAGCTTACGGGGTATCAGGCGCGTCTGGCCGAGCTTCGACAACAGGCGGGTCAGGGGCGAATTGCCTCAGGCTTCGATGATGCCTCTGTTTTCGACGATCAGGCTGTTCGCGAGCAGTACAAGCAGTTGTTGGCGAAAGAGGTCGAACTTGCGTCTCGAGGAGCGGCAGGCAATTCCGCCGCCCAATACGCGCAAAGAATTGCACCCCTTTTGCGTTCCGCCGACGAAGTCGAGGCCCGGTATCAGGCTGCGTTGCGCGATATCAATCATAAGGTCGATGAAAAATCCAAGGCCTTATTGCTATCGATTGCCGCCGAGGAGTCCAAGCTTGGGGAGTTCAACGCTCAACTGCAGCAGTTGGATGAAGAAGCACGGCTGGTCGTAGGCCATGTGGCCATGCGCAACTTTGGTCTCGTTCGCGACAGGATGCGCAGCATTGTCATGCATGCGGAAGTCGGAATTACCGAACAAGCATGGGAAACCCGAGAATCGCAGCTCATTCGCGTGCGAAGGCTCCAATCCGAGCGAGCACGGTCCGAGCGGTTACTCGATGAGGAATTGCGAGAAGTCCTAGATGACGCGATGGACGAATGACATCGGTCAAACCGAACGGTCTGACTTTGTATGGAGAGAAAGCATGAAGCGCTTTCGAAAAACGCACGTGGCTCGAACATCGGCGTTGCTCTTGCTCGCGGGACTGCTCACGGTGACCCCTGCGACGACGGTCTATTCTCAACCTTCGTCATCGACCAATTCAGGAGTGAATCCAGCCCTCGAGCGTCCGCTCGACGATACCTTGGCGGAGTTTTTTCAATCGGATGGCTCGCTCTCGATGGGAGGCGAGCACAGTGCAAAGGCATCCGGTCGTCCCGCAGCTTCACCGCTGCCCGCGCCGTCGAGAGAAAAACTGCGAGCGCTGGCATTGCTTCAACGGGAAGCCGATACCTACCAGCGCGATGCCAAAGACTTCCGAGATGCCATCACGGGCATCGTACGGCATCATTACGAACAGCAGCGTCGTCGCACCCTATCCTCGTTGGACTCACAAATCCTTGCGGAGCGTACGGAACTCGAGAAGGCGCGAGCCGAGGCCATTCAAAAGCTCGAGGCATTCATCGAAAAATATTCGGGGCAGACGGCGGATCCGGAAGCCACGCCCAACGCGATGTTCCGCTTGGCCGCGTTATATGATGAGCGCGCTCGTGCCAAAAACATGACGGATATTGGAAGAGACGACCTCAAACCGAGCATTGCGCTTTACAAACGCATCATCAAGGAATTCCCTCAATACGACGAACTTGCGGCGGTCTACTACTATTTGGGACACGCCTTGTTCGACTCGGAGCGGCTCGAAGAAGCGCAGCAGGTATGGCGGGCTCTGGTATGTCACAACAACTATCCGTATCCTGTCGCCACGGACCCGCGGGATCCGGACAAAGATATCGTCGGTGATGTGCCACAAGACCACGATGCGGATTATTGGGTCGGGTGGCGCCATGTTTTTCCCACACCGGAAAACTTGACGAAGCAGGCGAAGCCGAACCCAAGGCGTGCGGCCGCTGATACCACGCAATGGGAGCTATCATACACCAGCCCCTTCCCAGATACTTGCACCTACCTGCCCCAGACCGTCAAGCCAGGGGAGGATCCTCGTTATGTAGCTGAAATTTGGTGGAAAATCGGTGATTGGTACTTTGACGAGGCCGATCCGAAAGCGGGCCCGTATACGTTCAATCGAGCGGCCACGGCTTATCAGAAGTCGATGCAGGCAGCATCGAATGAAAAGGGAGTCTTGTACGGCGTATCCATGTACAAGCTCGCATGGACGTACTTCAAACAACAGAGATATGAGGCGGCCACTCGAAAATTCGTCGAGTTGTTGCACTATACCGACGAGGTCGAGAAAAAAACCGGTGATCCAGGAGCAGATTTTCGTTCCGAGGCGTACACGTATATTGCAGGCTCGTTGACGTATGTGGATTTCGCAGGTCCACAAGCCAGCGAGCCATTCATTCCTCGGTCGGATGTTTTAGATCTCGAGTCGGATCCGACCATCATCGAACGCAAGATGCGGATCGCGATCGATCGAATCCAGGATCCGGGATTGATCCCGCAGGACAAGCCGTGGACATTCCATGTCTACAAGGCGCTTGCCCTCGAATACAAAGAACTCAACCAGCTTCATAATCGCATCGAGTTGTCGGAGAAAATGCTTGAAAAATGGCCGATGCATCGGGAGGCCCCGGAGATTCAAGCAGGTATCGCCGACACCTACGACGAGCTGACGCGCACCTCCCGGGAAGGCACGGTCGAACGCAAGGAAAACGCGGCCAAGGCTTTGGAAGCGCGAAGCAAACTCGCCGTTTATGTTGGTAATTCACCGTGGGTCAATGCCAATCGGGATGATCCGGAAGCCTTACAAATGGCAGAACGCCTGGTGCATGGCGGGCTGCAAAGCGCCGCCGCTGAGCATACCAACCGCGCTCGCGCCTTCCTGCAAGAAGCCGAGCAGATGGGGGATGCGGCAGAGCGCAACGTTCAGCTTGAAAAAACCCTGGCGGAATTCAAGCTGGCCGAACGAGCCTGGAGTGCGTACTTGGATCAAGACGAAAACGCCTCCGACGCTTATGAGTCGCGTTTTTGGCTCGCCGACGCGAGGCATTGGATCGTGTATACCAAGGTCCTTGCGGGGCAGAGTCCGACCATCGGCGATGTGCTGCGCGCGCGGCAGTCCGCCGTGGAAGTCCGCGATTCCAACGAGGATGATCGTCGCCTGGAAGTTGCCGCCTTTTATGCTGTCAACCTGGCCTTCCTCGTGCAAAACGATCGGAATCGGGTCTGGCAGGAGACCAGCGGCGCCAAAGGGCTAGAGGAAAGAAATAACCTCGTATTCGTCGGCGAGGGGGACAATAGAAAGGTGGTATCGGATCCCATACCGCCAGCGATTCGGTTCCGTAATTTATCGCAGGAAGAATATATCCGCACGGTGCCGGAACAGCACGACATCAACAAAAGATCGCCGATGTTCGCGTTCCAGGTCGCCGAATCCTTCTTCTTTTATGGGCAGTTCGGAGAAGCCAAAAAGCGCTACGAGCCCATTTATCAAAAAGAATGCGGAAAAACCGACTATGGCTACAGGGCCTGGGAACGTCTGCTCACCATGAGCAACATCGAGGGCGACGTCGAGCAAAGTACCAAGCTTGCCGAGGCACAAAAAGCGAATAGCTGTGCTGTCAGTGAAGAGCAAAAAACTGCCGAAACGCTGCTCATCAACCCGACGTTGCAGGAGGCTGCGTACCGCGACGCCAGAAAAGCATTCGATGAAGCGCAGAATATGCCCGACGGTCCCGAGCGCAACGAAAAATGGAGAAAGGCCGCGGCGTTATACCGCAAGGCCTTGGAAAACGCGCCGGATCGAAACGAAGCCCCGGAGGCGGCGATCAACGGCGCCATCGCCTACAAGCAACTCGGCGAATACGACAAAGCCATTGAAATGTATGAGCTTTTCATCAAGCGTTACGGCGATGAAAAGACCCTCGTGGTTCTTGAAAAGGGCAACCCCAAAGCATCTCCGCCCGTGGCTCCGAACCCCGAAAAATACAAGGAACGTCTCACCTACCTCAAGCAAGCCCATAATGCGCTTTCCGAAGCGTATATTCTATTTTTCGACTACCGACGGGCCGCGGAGCAATACGATACGATCAGCCAAATCGAACGTTTCGACCAAAAAGATCGTCGGGAAGCAGCCAAGCTCGCCCTCGAGTTATACGCCAACATGGGTGATAAGGGAAAAACGGCCACGCTTCAAAAGCGCTTTTTGTCTCTTGGGCCGACTCCCCAAGAGAAAGCTGAGGCCGAGTATATCGTAGCGCGTGGGGAAATGAACGAATGGGACGAGCGTGGACGGGATGAAGGGGCGAACCGCGCGGCGCGACAGCGTGCGTTGACGGCGATGACGGCCTTCCACGCTCGCAACAAGAATAACCGGGATGCGGCCAAGTATGTGGTTCGCGCCTCTTACAACGCCGCGAAGCTTCAAAAAGTAGGTGGAGGAAACCAGTATCAAGACTGGTACAAGAAAACGATTGCGGCTTTTGAACAATGGAAAGCGGTAGCTCCAAAGAAAAGCGATGGGCAAAGCTCAGCCGTTTCCACCGCGGAAGCCGCGATGGCCGCAGAAGCCGAATTTTCTCTCCTCGATCAAGAAATCCGAGAAAAATTCGACTACGACACGGGCCATCACCGCTACAAGGGCACGACAGTCGATGTCATCCGGGATTATCGGGCGGATGCTGCCGATGCCAAACGATATCACGACCGTCTGCAACGCGTGATCGACGTGTATATATCTCCAGAGTGGGCGGTGGCGGCGCGTTCTCGGCAGGGATCGCTGTATGACTCTCTTCGCACGGGTATGTACAACGCCCGCGAGCCAGCATTGAAGCTCTTCTCCGACAAAGAAGAAGCGCTTCTGAAAAAGCTCGAAGCCAGCGACGACCCCGAACACCAGGACAAAGCCGACGTATTCCGAACCAATCGACAAAACGTTTGGCGGCAAACCCGGGACAAGGAGCTTACCGACGCGGACAAGGTCATGGTCACCCGGTACGTGGAAGCCTTCTCGTTGGGGCGCAAGTATAACATCTCCAACCCAGCGATAGACCGTGCCGTGGAACGTTTGGCGTTTTTCACCGACGTACTCGGAGATGCCAAGTTGCGAGAATACTCTCAGGGCGTCGCAGGGTTCACCTATACCGACCGCATGTTTTTGCTCAGTCGTCCTGGAATCATCGAGCAGCCGCAGATCGACCCACTCCCTCATCCGCTTCCCGTGGTGCCATGATGAAGACCCAACCCGCAAAAACGATTGCGATAGCGGCGGTATCACTTTTCGTTGCCGCGTGGATTCCTGCCTGTGGCGGCAAGCAAGGCGACGCGAAAAGCCCTGGATCGCTGAGCACGTCGGAGCCTTCCGGACCGGCGGGAACGCCCGTGACGACCGATCAAGGGATTCAAGTGGGCATCTCAGACGCCCCTTCGTCTTCCGATGCTCCAATGGCAGAGCGTCCAAAAATGAACGACGCGGCCAAAGAGCCCTATCTTCAGGCGCTCAGCGCTTTTGGGCGGGGCGAATTGGCGGAGGCGAAAAAACTGTTTTTGGATGCTATTTCGAAGGATCCCAAGGCATACCAAGCTCATTATTCGCTTGGAGTCATCCTTGAACGTCTTGGGGATGCCGACGCTCTCGCACGATACCGACAAGCGTTCACCATTGTTACGGACTACGAGCCGGCGATCACGGCCTACGGCTTGTTATTGGCGAGAAAGGGAAATGCAGCGGAGGCTGACCACTTCCTGACCGAACGTCACGCCAAAATGCCGAAATCAGCCGCGGTTGCCGCTGCCCTGGCGGAAATCAAATCGATGCAGCGCGAGACGGAAAGCGCCAGAAAGCTTGCTCAGGAAGCGCTGAAAGCCAACCCCAATTACGCTCCCGCGATGATTACGTTGGCCCGGGATCACTTCCGGAACCGAAGGCTCGACCTCGCCAAATACGCCTTGCAAGCCATCCTCGATGGTTTCGGTCCCAACAACCCGCCGCGAGACAAAGACAATGTCGAAGCGCGGCTGCTGCGCGCCCTCATCTACAAGGAGGAGGGAGCCCGCGCGTTGGCGATCGGCGAACTCGAGAGTGTGCTTCAGAAGCGACCGGATATGGTCGACGCTGGAGTGCAGCTTGCGACCTACTATCTCGAGTCGGGCAATGCAGCCAAGGCGCAGCCGCTGCTCGAGCGAGCGCTTGCCTACAATCGCGACAATCTCGTGGCTCACCTGAACCTTGGCGATGTGCATCGATTGATGGGAAGGCCTGCGGAAGCGAAACGAGAATTCGATTGGGTTCTCGCCAAAGATGCAAGCTTGATTCATGTGCATTACAATATCGGACTGCTTTTCCTTTTTTCCGACAACTATCCAGGAAAAACCCCCGTACAACAGGTCGACGCGGCCATCGCGTCTTTTGAGAAATATAAGGAATTACGGGGGCGTTCGGTCGATCCCCGGGGCAGCGACGTGGAGCAATTGATCATTCGCGCCAAAGCCAAAAAAGCAATGGTCGAAGCGGAATCCAAACAGCCCAGCGGGCCGGCATCCCCGACCTCGGCGACTCCTGCTGCTTCAGCGGCCCCAGCAGCAAGTCAATGAGAGGAAATGCAACATGAAACACTTCTGCTTTGCCACCGTCATCGGACTGTTGTTGACGAGTGTATCATCGTTCGCGCATGCGCAAAAACAAGGCCGCGTGATAACCCTCAACGAGGTTACCATCGTGGGGCGCGTGCAACGTCCCATCGCCGCGGTGGACGTCGCGCGCATCCGTCCGAAAATCACGTTGTCGGAGCTTCGGCAGCCTTTCTTGAACAAAATTGAGGAAGCCATTACCAAAGAGCCTTTCTGACACGTGATGGCTTTGTGGATAGCCTCGTGCTGCAGCGTATTTGCGATCCTGTGGGCGCTGTGGGAGTTGCGGCTCGCAGCGACGGCATTGAATCTTCAACCTGACTTGCTTTGTCGGGCCTGTCGGTCGTGGCGGCATGGGTTGGGCATTTTGGCGCGAGCGATGCAGGGCGAGGCGGACGCTTGGGAAACACAGCTCGTGCGGTCATTGGCGCAAACTCGTGAATATGAGGTGGCGCGCGGGGAAGTCAATGTCGTGTTATCGGAGATCGACATATCTCTTTCTGCCAACACGAAAACCTATGCCGCTTGTGCGCGGATTTCTGTTTTTGGCTGCCTCATTGCAGCGGCCTGGCTTTTCATCGCGGGCCAAGGTCTCACCACGGCGGTTCTCGACGTATTTGCCATTGGGGCCGCGGGGGTTCTATCCACGCTGGCCGCCGCAAAGGAAGCCCAGCGGTTGGTACGCCGTAAGCGTCAAGCGTTGGATGATTGGGTGGAGGAATTGATTCGGCTTGTGCAATGGGAACCCCAAGGTGAAAGTGGAGTCGATGTCGAATAGGCAAGATAAGACGCGGACTATCGATCGGGATGCAACCAGAAGCGTTGGGCTTGCATCTGGCTCGAGACGATGCGAAAGTTGTAATCATTGTTTGGAGGATTGGAAATGACGCAACCTTACGCGGAACCCCCGAAAAGTCGTCCTGGGCAGATGACGGCGGTGATGCGAGCTTTGCCGCAAGCGACGGGACCAAAGGTATTGCGTATTGGTCTCGTGCAGGGCGGTCGCGTGATCGAAGAGCGTGTGGTCAAGCAAAGGACCCATGTGATGGTGGGGGCGAGCGAAAAAAACATGTTCGTGATCAACGCACCGGGGGTACCGGCCACGTTTCGGTTGTTCGAGTTGGTGGGTTCGGACAAGAAGCGAGCCCAATATCATTTGAATTATTTGGATGGGATGACCGGCCGAATTGCCTTGCAATCGGGCATCACGGATTTGCAGACTTTGAAAAGCCAAGCGCATCGAGGACCGCAGGGAACCTATCAAGTTGCGCTGACAGAGGAGGCGCGGGGCAAAATTGTGATCGGGGACATCACGTTTTTGTTTCAATTCGTGGCCCCTCCCCCCGTGCAGCCCAAACCCCAACTCCCGGTGTCCGTTCAATCCGGTTTGTCCTCTCAAATCGATTGGCGATTCACGATCATCGCAGCGTTTTCTTTCTTGTTTCACTTCGGCGCGGTAGGAATGCTCTACTCCGATTGGATGGATCCGGAGATCAATGAAGAAGCCGCGATTGCGGGTTTGCTCGATAGTGTAAGAAACATCCCTCCGCCCCCACCGATCGAGACGCCGGATGCGACGACGGATGCTACGACGACGGGAACGACAGAAGTGGCGACGGAGCAAAAAGGGGGGGGTAAGGGCAGTGGCAAGGGGGGTGGTACGGGGGGAGGAGGAAAAGGCAGCGGGGGGGGAGGATTGTCGAACGCCGAATTCGCGGGTCTTTCCAAAGAGTTGGATCAGCTTGAAATGGCTACCTTGGGAGCGCTCACGGGGGGAGGAACGGCTACGGCGGGAGTATTGGGAAGCGGGGAAGTTCCTACGGGAGCGCTGGAGGCCGCGGCCGCTTCGGGAGCGGGAATTGGCTCTTCCGGCGGATCAGGCTTGAACATTGGAGGAGGCGGCGGTGGTGCCATTCGACCGGGGGCCACGGGAGGAGGAGGTCTCGCAAGCATTGGGCAAACCGGGGGAGGTGGTCCGGCCACGGCGGGAACGACGACGAAGGTGGAGGGACCCAAGCCCGTGGTGGGTGCCAGCGCGGCGGTGGCCGGCGGCTCGGTAGGCAACGCACAAGCCGTGGTGGCCAGAATGTCAGCGGGATTCCGTCGCTGCTATATGCAGGGCTTGAGTTCAAATCCCGAAATGTCCGGCAGGGTCAACGTTTCGGCGAGAATCGGTCCTGGGGGGGAAGTGCAGTCCGTGACGGCAACGCCAAGCGGCAGCATCTCCGCTGATGTGGCCAATTGCATTGCCGCTAGAGTTCGTTCCGCCCAATTCGATCCTCCTGAAGGCGGAGCGGCCACCATCAACATCCCCGTCACCTTGGTTCAGCAAAAATAGATTTCTTCGGAGCGATCCGCGCCATCGGCTGAACGGTGCGCCCCGTTGCCGCATCCAACCGTATCGTCGAAAGGCATACCGCGAGCCTGAAATTCGCTTTTATCGGTCTTGTGTTGACACCTGAAACGCTGTTTCTTATAGTCTGTCTCCACCCGGGAGGGCATTGATGCGACTGCAGAGATTCTTCAAATTTAGTTGGATATTAGCTCTTGCCGCTGGTGGGGTATTCGGAGCTGCTCAGGCCCAAGAAGCAACGGCACCCGCCCAACCCGCGAGCCCATCGGTCGAAAGCCCCCGCGAGCCGCAACTCAGCATGGACGAGATGGCGAAGGAAGCCAAAAGTATCCTGCGGGCGATGGATGCGGACTTGGTCGTGGTCAGCAAAATGCTCGGCAAAGCAAGGGAAGAGCGGGATATCGTCAAGGTGTTGTGCCTTGAAGACAAGCTTTCACAAATGGAAGTGACGCGAAAAAATGCGGGGGAGCGTTCTGAATCGTTGCAGGGGGCTGTCCGGGCCCAAGATAAGGAACTTGCGAAACACGCGTTTACTCTTTTGACCGTCCTCAAAGAGCGTATGGCGCAGTTGTCGGCCGAGGCCAATCAGTGTATTGGCGTGGAAGCGGGATTCGTGGGCGATTCGCAAGTGACGGTGGATGTGGATCCAACCTTGCCGGAGGATCCTTCCGAGTATCCTTCAAGCCCTATCATAATGATTCCGCCAAGTTGTGTGAGTTGCGTGCTGTAGCTTGGTCCAATCCGTGACAGGTGGTTAGGGGTAACCCCCGCCGCAGAGGCAAATGATGAGGCCAATACATTGTGCGGCTGTTCTTATCGGTTGTTTATGCTTGACCGTCACCGGTGTGGCTTCTGCCCAGAACCAACCGTGGTTGGCCGATAAAGGCTACGGTCAGGGAATTGGCTACGAGGTCGGAAACTTCGTTCTCCACCCTGGGATCGCTGGCGAGTTCGGCTACGACTCGAATATGTTCAATCGCGCGCCCAACGAGAACGTCGCGGAAGTATGGCGCCTGCGCTTTACGCCTTCGCTTTCGCTGACGAATGAAACTCGGGAGAAAACGCCACAGAAAGTTCGGGTTCAAGCGGGCGTTTCCGCGGCGTACAACGAATACATCCCGGCCGGTAATACCAGCGATGATGTGTCTGATTTCAGAAATGTCGGCGTGAACACGAATGCGGATGTGACGTTCAATCCGGAAGGTCGTTTTGGGGGGCGCCTTTTCGGTGACATCATTCGAACGATCCAACCATCGAACTTATCCGATACCTCGTCCGCGTACAACCGAATCAATCTGCGCGGAGGAGGGGAGTTCATTTGGAAACCTGGGGGTGGCATGTTCGATTGGCGGTTGGGCTATGAATACGGTGCCGTCCTTTTCGAAGAAGACCAATTCGATTCGTTGAACAACGCGACGCATAAGATTTTCACGCGGGGTCGCTGGAAGTTTTTGCCACGAACCGCGTTGCTATTCGATGCCAATACTGCGTTCGTTCGCTACCCTCACGTCGATGCGAACAGTTACTTGCTGGGGTCCAATCCGTTGCGAGCGAGAGTTGGCTTCAACGGGCTCATGACCGATCGGTTAGCTTTGCTTGCGATGGTCGGCTGGGGAGCCAGTTTCCATCGGACCGGGTCGGTTCCTGTGGAAAACTTCGATAGCGTCATCGGCCAAGCGCAACTTACTTTCTACCCCACGCTTGCGCCCACCGATGGAAGCGGACAAGCAGAAGCCGCTTATACCCTATCGTCGGTGGCCTTGGGATATGTGCGAGACTTCGAAAACAGCTACTTTGGAAGCTTTTATGGACGCGATCGCGGCTATCTTCGAGCATCTGCTTTCATTGTTCAACGCGTAGTCATCGAAGGGGAAGGAGGCCTTTCCCGAGTTGGTTTCCCCAACTTATACTTCGCCGATGGCACACAGCGTTCGGGGGCTTTTCATGAAACACGCTACGATGCTTCCTTCCATACCGAATATCGCGTTTTGCCAACCGTCGGCATCAATGCAACCGTAACCTATGACAAAAACGATAGCGTTTCGCTGCTGACGGCCGCGGGATCAACGATCGAAGACGATCTCAGTAATGATCGTTTGCAAGTGTTTGTGGGTGCTCGGTGGTTCATGTAGCCGAAATCAATTCTGCACGAAGGCTCGTGTCGTTTGGATTGTGCGCGCTTTTCGTCAGTTCATGCGCCGCGCCCATGACCAATCGAGTCAATCTCCCGCCTCCCGTGGAAAGCACAACCATAGGACCGGGGGATACCTTCGAGCTATTCATCGTCGGGGAAGACAAAATCCCCACCGCCTATACTGTCTCTCCCGACGGTACGGTGGACTTCCCTTATATTCATCGTCAACGGGTGGTAGGTCTCGAGCCTCAGCAGGTTGTCGATCTGGTTCGAGAACAACTCCAAGCGCAGGGCATTCTTTCCGATCCATCGGTGATGGTGAACATGAAAGAATACCGTTCGAAGTTCGTGAACATCCTTGGTCAGGTCAAGTCTCCGGGAACCTTCCCCTTGGTTCCCGGTTTCACGTTGGTCCAGGCGATTTCGAAAGCGGGCGGTCCGAGTCCCATCGCGGATTCCGACAATGTTCGTCTCACACGAACGACCAACGGAGAGCGTCGGACGCTGCGGGTTTCGTTGCGTTCCATCACGGAGGGGAGAAGTCCGGATATACCGCTTCAATCGGGTGATGTGATTACGATCGCGGAGCGCGTGTTTTAGATCGTCAGCACTTCGGTGAATTCGCCCCATACGCCACGAAGGGCATCGCTGATTTCCCCAACCGTGGCGCCTACTTTCACCGCTTCCAGAATGGGGGGCACCAAGTTGTCGCTTCCTCGTGCGACCGTATCGATGCGTTGAAGCGACGCGGCCCATTGGGTTTCGTCGCGTCGCGCTCGAAACGCTCGAAGTCGTTGGGCTTGTGCTTGTTCTTCTTTGGGATCGACTTTGAGGATGGGAACCGCTTCCGTATCGCTGATGAAATCGTTTTGGCCTACGATGATCCTTCGTTTCTGTTCGATATCGAGTTGGTATTGATAGGCGGAGCTTTGGATTTCTCGCTGGATATACCCTTGTTCGATGGCCGCGACCGCTCCTCCCAGCTCGTCGATTCGTTCAATATATGCTTTGGCTTCTCTTTCTATCGTATGTGTGAGCGATTCCACGGCGTAACTTCCGGCCAGGGCATCGACGAAATCGGCAACGCCAGTTTCATGAGCGATGATCTGCTGTGTTCGCAAGGCGATGGTGGCACTCTGTTGGGTGGGCAGGCCAAGGGCTTCATCGAAGCTATTGGTGTGCAGGGATTGGCAACCTCCAAGCACAGCGGCGAGAGCTTGAATCGCCACGCGCACGGCATTGTTGTGCGGTTGTTGTGCGGTCAGGGTTGCCCCCGCTGTTTGACAATGAAATCGCAGCGCGCGGGCACGCGGGGAGGTAGCCCCGAATCGTTCCTTCATATACGTGGACCATAAACGTCGGGCTGCACGGAATTTTGCGATTTCCTCCAAGAAATTATTGTGCCCATTGAAGAAAAAGCTGAGTTGTTCTCCGAAGGCATTGACATCGAGCCCAGCGGAAACAGCGGTTTTCACATATTCTAGTCCGTTTGCGAGAGTGAAAGCGATCTCCTGAGCGGCATCGCAACCTGCTTCTCGCATGTGGTAACCACTGATCGAAATCGTATTCCATTTGGGTACTTCGGCCCCACAAAACGCAAAAATATCCGAAATCAATCGCAGCGATGGTCGAGGAGGATATACGTACGTCCCGCGCGCGATGTACTCTTTGAGGATATCGTTCTGGATCGTGCCTCGGAGGACATTTCTTGCGATGCCTTTCTCCTCGGCGACAGCGATATAAAGGCAGAGCAGCACGGCAGCGGTGGAGTTGATGGTCATCGATGTGGAGACGCGGTCTTGGGGGACGCCATCGAGCAACACGCGCATGTCTTCGATGGAGTCGATGGCGACGCCGACGCGTCCGACCTCTCCAGCAGCACGAGGGGAGTCCGAATCGATGCCCATTTGGGTAGGCAGATCGAAAGCCACGCTGAGTCCGGTTTGTCCTTGTGCGAGCAGATATCGATACCGTTCGTTGGATTCCTTGGCGGTCCCGAATCCAGCGTATTGTCGCATGGTCCAATAACGACCCCGGTACATATTGGGTTGAACGCCTCGGGTATAAGGAGGCTCACCGGGCATTCCCAGATCTCGCAAAGGATCGAAACCGATGGCTTCCAAATCATCGGGGCCGAATAGATCGGGTGGGTCATAAGAGCGAGCGAGAAGGCCTGGTTCCGGTCGAGGGCGAGCCTTGGCTTTGGCTTTGGCCAAAGGACCTTCTTCCCAGGATTTGAGAGCGTTTTCGTACTGCTTTGCGCTTTCCTTCATACCTCACCTGTCTTTCCATTTTTCCGAACGAAGAACACGAAGCAACGCGGAAGAGGTGGCATGAGCCACTTGTTCCGCCGTTCGTGTTGCCATGAGCGAGTCGAACAATTCCATCGCAACGATGAGCATGGCGGCGCGTCCCAAGATCCGAACCGCAACGATCGCAATCTCCGATCCTGCTGGAGGAGCGATATCGGCAAGCCATTGATGAGCCGCATCGGTCGGGACCGTTCCGAAATACCATCCATGCAGGGCGGCATGAGACAACACCGTATCTCGATGGCGATCGACTCGAATGGTTTTTAAAGCATCGACCGAAGCAAACGATGGTGTGCAAGCCCAACCTGAAAAAACGTCATTTCGCACCGCGAAAATTCCCACGCGATGCGCCACGGCCTCCATCGCACGAAGCGCGGCTCGAACCACCTGATCTCTCGTGGCTGCCTGTTGTAATTCCTCAAGGACGGCCTCGATTTGCGCCACCGACTCTTCGAGCTGGAAAGGCGCTGATACACCCTCGATCGTCGGCAGCGCCGCCGACGGAGGAATGGCGATATGAAATGATTCGACGGTGGGGGGATCGATCCTATTGTCTTGCCAATCGGAGGTTTGGAGACGAGTTGCGGGAAGCGAGCCCGGGCTCAATACGATGGGCTCTGGCGGATTGTATATGTCTTTCGTCCGCGGCTGGTTGCCCATTTTCGGAGCACGGCTTCTTCGAACCAGAGGAATTGGGATATCCGAAGCGGAAGGACGTTCCCGATTTTTTCGTAACGCCTTGATTTGCTCCAAGGCGTTTTCCACCACCAACAAGGGCGAATACACGATGCGAATGGGCGCTTGCAGATGGTGTGCAAACTCTTGCCGGATGTGATCACCAAAGGGATCCGGGGTAGCGACATCGATGGTTCCCGTCATGGGATCTCGTCGAACGGGAACCGCGAGCAAGCCTTCGCACAATCCCTCAGGGAGTTGATAAAACACATCCATGGCTGGCATGATGTGATGCAAGGTTGGGGCGTTGGAACGACGGCATTCGCGGTCGATGGCCTCGAGGCTGACGCCACTGTCGCGAAACGCGCGAACGAGCGAAACGGAATGCTTGACATGCATCGCGAGCGCGGCATGAGCCTGTTGTTCGGTCATGCCGTGGGAAGCGAGCAGTCGGCGTGCAAGCTCATAGGGCACGGGGTTGACGATAGTCTTGCCTGCGGCGCCTGTCACGGTCGAGACGGGAACAGAAAAACCTCTTCGGTATTTCGTACCAAGTCGAGACCATCGCGGGCGATTCGTTCTACGGCCCTGGGATCTCGTTTCAGCATCTCGACTTCCACGCGTAATTGACGGATTTTTTCCGATAACTCCGCGTTCTCCGCTTCAACTCGCGCTTTTTCAGCTTGCAGAGCACGTAATCGCGGGAGCCCTTCTTGAGAGAGCATGAGAGCGGGAGCACCGACGGCAGCGACGCTTAGGATAAGGATGGGCAGGCCACGTTCGAGAAACTGCGACAGGTTAACCACCGGCTAACCATGCCATGAAACGGCGGACAGAGCCAAGGAAGCGGTTCAAGCTCCAAAACGTCTGATCTTGCTTTTTTTCGCGCAAGAGGCGTTCAAACCGCCCCGATTTCCGATAGGATTCGCCACCCTGGTTGCGCTTCCCTACCCGACGCGCGTGGCGGATAACCATGCGAAGAGCAGGACAATGGATAAGGATACTCTGCGCAGTGAACTCGAGCGTTTGTTTGACCTCGAAGAGTTGATGGATGTATCGCGAGACGTTCTCGGCATATCTCCCGACGAGGTTGGTCATACTGCCTCCAAAGCTTTGTTCGCAAAAGCCTTGGTAGACCGTTGTGTCGTGACCGAGCGAGTGGAAGCGCTTTTGGATTCGTTGATCACGCTCCGGCCTACCGTTGACAGGAAAGCCTTACAGAAAGTCTCTTCCAGTCTCGTGGCCGAGCACGAACTTCCGGCCGGTTCTTCGTTCGGTCCTTTCGTGGTTCGTCGAAAGGTCGGTTCAGGTCCCTCGGGGTCGGTATATCTCGTGAAACGTGACGACCGGGAACTGACTCTCAAAGTGTTGCATCCCTTGATGGGGCGAGATCGCGGTTCTTTTGCGAGGTTCGCGGCGGCCACCCGTTTGTTCTCTCGCGTTTCCCATGAGGGTTTGCCGACGGCGATGACGTTGGGCAATGACGAGGGGCTCGATTTCGTTGCTTACGACTATATCGACGGCCAAAGTCTTGCGTCTCGGACGGCGAGAAGCGGGCCGATGCACATCAACGAAGCGCGTTCTTTGCTTCAGAAGTTGCTCGACGTGCTTGTGGCGCTTCACGACCAACGGTTGGTGCATGGGAACATCAAGCTTTCCAACATTCTGGTAGCGCGAGGCTCCGAACCGGGTAAGCAGAAACTCGTATTGCTCGATCCCGCGTTCGATCGTTTACGGCTGCTTCGCTCCTCGTCGTCGAGTGATGATGTGTGTGTCGTATTGTCTCATGCCCGATCGGTATCGCCCGAGCAGCTACGGGGAGTTGGCGCGGACGAAAGGTCCGACGTTTATTCTTTCGGCGCGGTCATGTACGAAATCCTGACGGGTAAGCCCTTATTCTCTGCTGGTTCCGCCCTCGAATATGCGATTGCCACCTGGACGCAGGATCCAGAACCGCCGATCCAGGCAGCCCCGCGCGGTTGGGTAGCCAAGGAGGTTTCTGATTTCATTATGAGCCTGTTGGCTCGTGAACCAAGTCTTCGCCCCAAAGACGCGCGGGCGGTACTCGAGCGTTTCGAGATGTTGGGCAGAGTCGCGACGCAGGATGATTCTACCAACAAGATATCGGACGAAGAGCTTAGCGAACGCATTGATGCCCTGGTCATTTCTCCTGATGACGAAGCGGCGATTGCAGCCCTTGACGAGGCAGCGGAACGTGGCGGGGATGTCGCCAAAATCGCACAAGCCTTGGTCATGGCAGCGGATCAAATCGAGACAACCGATAGTGACGGAGTTGAGCTTCGAAAGAGTCTGCTGTTCCGCTCGGCGCGCTTGTACGAATCCAAGCTCAAGGATTTGCCGGAGGCGGAAAAGCTCTATGTATGGATCAGCGAATTGGATCCCGCCGACGAAATCGCCGACGCAGCGCTCGAGGAGGTTCGTCGCCAACTTGGCAAGACCGAGGAAGTGGTGGAGATGCTATTAGCTCGGATCGAGCGTGCGGCCGACTCCGAGGAGAAGGCGACGGCCATGGCGGAGATCGGCCGATTGTACGCTTCTGAACTCGAAGACGCTTCGCAGGCGGTCGTGGCCTATGCCCAAGCTTTCGTCGAATCGCCCAAACACGTTGAATTCGCGGATGCGATCGAAAGAATCGCGGGCTCGGATGTCAACGTACTCGGCGAGGCGATGGCGATCCTAGCGGAGAGCACCCAAACCGATATCCCTATAGAAAACAAGAACTTACTATTCCTTCGTCTCGGCCATTGGTATGGAAAGCGGCTCGGTCGGTATGACGCGGCCCTTCCTTGTTACCAGGCCGTCATCGCCACCGATCCAGTCAACGATGGCGCGCTCGAGGGAATGGCGGCCTTGTTCAAGGCCAATCAGCAATACATGGAACTGGGCCAAGTGTTGATGCGTCGTGCGGAAGCCGCAAGCACCCCTGCCCGCTCGCGCGAGTTTCGCCTCGATGCGGCGGAGTTGCTCGAAACCCGTCTTGGAGAACCAGCGAAAGCCAAGGAATTGTATGAGCAAGTCCTTGCCGAAGATCCTTCTCACGACAGAGCCACCGAAGCTTTGCTTGGCATTTACGAAAAGGAAGACAACGCCGCCAGCTTGGTAAAAATCCTCACGAACAAAGCGGAGCGTCTCAGCGGATCACAAGCTGCCGACATTTGGGTTCGTGCTGGTGATGTCTACGAAACCAAACTCAAGGACATGACCAATGCCATTCGTTGTTTCGAAAGTGCCGTACAACAGGACGAAACGAACCAACGGGCGCTCGACGCGCTGGACCGACTCCACACCCAAAGCCGTCATTTCAAGGAATTGCTTGCCACCATCGAGCGAAAAATCAACATCGCAACCACGCCGCGACAGAAAATCGTTCATCTCGAGCGAATCAGCAAACTGCATGCAGAAGAGTTCCTCGACCACGTGGCCGCGGCACAATCCTTGGAGAAGATTCTAGAAATCGATCCCGCCCACAGTGCCACTCTCGAAGCCTTGGCGCATCACTATCGCGCGCTTGACCGCTGGAGCGATGTAGCGAACGTGTATGAGAGGGACTTGAATCTACAGACGGACAAAGCCAAGCGACTCGATGTGTTGCTGATGCTTGCGCGTGTGGTGGCCGAACGTCTGAGCGATCCTGCGCGAGCGATGAAGGTATACGAACAAGCGTTGGAGATCGAGCCTGGTCATGCGGGGGCGCTCGAAGCCCTTGCGGCGCTTCGTCAACAGTCTGGCGATTCCCAAGCAGCGTTGCAAGCGATCGAAGCGCTTGCGGAAAAGGCTTCGAGTCCCAATGAAAAAGCAGAGCAATACATTCGCGCGGCCAAGCTTTTGCAGGAGCGCGACGACGTCGAAGGGGCGATGGAGCGGTATCGGCTTGCCTTGGACGCCAACCCTCGAGCGTTCGCCGCGTCTGCGGCACTGCGTGCGTTGTATCTCGATCGTGGCGAGGTCACATCCGCCATCGAACTCATTGCCAAAGAGCGTGAGTATACGGAAGCTCCCAACATAAAAGCCAAGCTTTGTGCGGAAGCAGCCAAGCTGGCGCGCAATCGTCTCAAGGACGCGACCCGCGCCGAGCTTTCGGCCAAAGAGGCCCTTGAATACGATGAAAACCAAGTGGATGCATCGACCATCCTCGGAGACCTCGCCTTCGAAAACGACCGTCCGGTCGAGGCGCTTCATTACTATGGCGCAGTGATTCCGAAACTCGAGCAGCTTCCCAAACAATGGGCGATCTCGACACTGCGTCGATTCATCACCAGTCTTGCTCGAACGCAACAATCGGACAAAGCTCTCGCAGCCTGTGAGCAATTGTTGGAATTCGCGCCCGACGATTTGGAAGCCTCCATCATTGCGGGGCGAATTCTGTTCGAGCACGGTGATGCCAAACGTGCCTTCCAAGTCCACCAGGACATCCTTGACCGATTCGGAGACAAACTCGTTGGCAATGATAAGTCCGGGGTGCTGTATCGTTACGGCGAGTCCGCTCGAAAAGCTGGCGATGCGATCATTGCCATCAAATCCCTAACGGAATCGGCCGACATGGATCCGACGGCAGCGGAGCCGTTGGCCGCTCTTGCCAAAGTCCACGAATCCAAAGGGGAATGGGAAGATGTCATCCGAATCAAGAGCCGTCGTCTCGACGTGGCGGAAGGAGATGAACGAGTTCAACTGCTCGTGGACATCGGTGAGATTTGTTCGAGCAAGCTCGATGATAAAACGCGAGCTGCGAAAAGCTTCATGGCCGCGCTGGAGGAGCGTCCCGATGACCGCAAACTGCTCACGCGGTTGATGCAGCTATATTCCGAAAACAAAGACTGGACCAAGCTTGTCGAGGTCGTGCTCAAGCTCGCCGACTTCGTGGAAGATCCAAAGCAAAAAGCAAAGTACGTCCATACGGCCGCCATGGTAACGGGCCAGCAGATCGGAGATGTGGACAAGGCGCTCGAACTGCTGGACACCGTCCGGCAATTGGACCCGGACCTTGAATCCTCCATCACCGAAGCTATAAAACTACGCGAAAAGAAAGGGGATTTCGAGGGAATCGAAAAACTTCTCAACCTTCGGCTCGAGCGTGCGACGGAAAAGGATGATCGGGATACGGTATTGGCGACCTTCGACGCTCTTGGAGCGTTGTACAAGGACAAGCTTGGCTGGATGACCGAGGCCATCGATGCGTTCGAAGCCGCTCAGATGCTCGATCCTGACAATACCGAGAGAAACTCGGCGCTCGCTGAGATGTATGCCTCCAATCCCACCGATTACCTTGACAAGGCTGTGTCATCACAACATGCCCTGCTTTCCAACAATCCCAACAACCCCGCGCCCTATAAGCTTCTTCGTCGTTTGTATACGGAGGCCAAACGAGCCGACGGCGCGTGGTGTTTGTGCCAGGCCCTTGCGGTTTTGAATCTTGCCGAACCCGATGAGGATAGGTTTTATCGCCGCATGCGGTCCGAAACGGCCGCGCCCGCTCAAGATCGCGTAAGTCCCGAAAGCTGGGCCAAGCATCTCGTACACCCTGATGCGGACCCTGTTTTGACGTCGCTGCTAGCGGTCATCGAACCCGCGGTGCTGGCTACCCGCGCGGATACGCTGGAGAACTTGGGCTATGACCCGCGCTACGCGATTGATCTATCGCTTCATCCTTACCCGATGTCGCAGACGATATATTACGCGGCCGGTGTTCTGGGCATGGACCCGCCGCCAACTTTCCAAAACATCAATGATGAGGGAGGCATCTCGTTCTTACATGCCCAGATCCCATCGATTGTGTTGGGAAGAGCTGCTTTCGAGGTCGAAGTACCCAATCAGGCTGCCGCATTCATCGTCGGTCGCCACTTATCCTATTACCGGCCCGGGATGTACATTCGTCATCTCATTCCGACGGGAACGGGATTGAAGGCCTGGGTGTTTGCCGCCATCAAGATGAATTCGCCCCAATTCCCCATTTCGGCGGATTTGGAAGGGCCGATTGCGGAAAACCTCAACGCGTTGAACGTCCATCTTACAGGCGCCAGTCGTGAACGGTTGGCGAGTCTCGTATCCAAGCTTCTTCAATCCAGTGGAGCCATGAACCTCAAAAAATGGGTCGCTGCGGTAGATCTCACGGCGGACCGCGCTGGACTGCTGGTGGCCCACGACCTGGAAATCGCCGCGGAGATGATCAAAGCCTCTGACGAGTCCATTTCCCCCGTGACCCATAAAGACCGTCTGCGCGAACTTGTTCTATACTCCATTAGCGAGCCGTATTTGGCGCTTCGGCAACAATTGGGCATCGCAATCGATAGCTAACGGCCCCTGTACGGCAACCATTGTTTTGACCACAGTTGACCGCAAAGCGCGTCCACGCAATAGGTAAGCTTCATGGCTAACCAGGGTTGGGCACCTGAAGATCTGGACGATTTCGGCGATGAGCCTCCGCAATGGCTTCGCATTGGTGTGGCGATGTCGTCCTCGTCCGAATCGATTGGCGGTTCACCCACGGGGCCGACACCATCGCAGCTCGACGCGTTATGTCGCGCGTTGGCACCGCGCATTGGCATTGCGGTTACGGCTCAGGCATTTTCCGACTATCGAGCGCTGTTATCCGCCATCAATCGAGGGGATGCGGACTTGGCTTGGCTGCCACCGTTGGTGGCTTTGCGCTCGGCCAGCGCGGGTCGTACCTTGCCGATTGTCCTCCCCATTCGGGGAGGAGCCGCCTGGTATGCCTCGGCTCTATTTGCGCAACCCAATATCACCGTATCGTCGATTCGCGATCTTCGTTCCGTTCGCGTCGCTTGGGTCGATCCCCAAAGCACGGCTGGATTTCTTGTGATTCGAGCTTGGATGCGCGCACAACAAATCGACTTCAATCTCGCCTTTTCGCAGCAAACCTTCTTTGGCTCCCATGCGGCTGTCGTACAAGCTGTCCTTCGTGGTCACGCCGACGTTGGGGCCACGTACGCCCATCTCGATCACAGTCTGAAAAACATTCGTTCCGCAGCCTGGGGGTCAGCACCGGTTCAGGTCATTGCGATGGCGGGACCGATCCCAAACGATGTTCTTTCGGCAAGTATTCGACTTCCTGTTTCCACGATTCGTTCGATACGAGATGCGCTCATCCATCAGGACGACGCTCTGCGAGCGGCAACTTCCGCTTTGCTCAACGCGGAAGGCTTTATCGCCGCGGAAACGGAGCATATGTCACCGCTGATGAAAGTCCTCAAGCACATGGATGACACTGGGCGCCGCTTGACCTCCATCATCCCTCCTCCGCAAAAACCTTGATCCAAAATCCGCTTGCTGCGGGATCGTCGTCACGAACGTTGCGGCACTTCAACGCATCGAGTAATAAGGAGTTTTCTCACTTATGTGTCCATTCTCTAACTCGTGGTGAGGTTTCCGTGCCCGACGATCGCTTTTCCGACTTCGAGTACCCCGTGACTCCTCCTTCCTCCCTATCGTTTGCGCGAAGCCATCTCGCGACAGGAAACCAGGGCCTTGTGCCCGTTCGAATCCACGAAGCCAAGGTGGAGGTTCCGTATGGGACACCCGTTGGAGCCGTTCTCAAAGACCTTCCCATGGATCGAGGGCTCACCGTGCTCGCTGCCATTGTGCATCATCGATGTGTGGATCTTACACATCCGATTTGCGCACCGACGGACATACGCCCCATCACGTATGCACATCGCGAAGGCGTTCTGGTTTATCGTCGATCGGTGTCCTTGCTATTGCTGGAAGCGGCTCGACAGGTTTTTCCTGGAGTTCGCGTAGCCATCGGCCAAGCGCTGGGAAACGGCTACTTCTATCGTCTCCATCTCAACGAAACGTTTACCAAAGAACATGCACGCCTTCTTGAAAACAGAATGCGCGAAATGGTTGCTCGGGACATCCCCCTCGCGACCGAAACCGTAAGCATCGCGGAAGCGCGCGAACAATTCGAGACCCTCGGCTTGAAGGACAAGCTTCGCCTGTTGAAAACGCATTGGGAACCATTTGTCACACTCGTACGATGTGGAAATTTTTGTGATATTCACCGGTATCCTGTGGTCCCGAGCGCCAGGCACCTCACCTCATTCCAAGTCGAGCATTATCCGCCTGGACTTGTCCTTCGCTTTCCGCCTCGAGGCCATCTATCGGCGATGGAACCATTCCACGACACCCCCAAACTCTTTCAAGTCTACCAAGAAACAAGGGAATGGAACCGCATTGTTGGTGTCGAAGATGTGGGGCAACTGAATGACTTGATCATTCGGGGGGAAGCCGCCGATATGATTCGTGTTTCCGAGGGGTTACACGAGAAAAAAATCGCCGAGATCGCGGATCGAATCAGCAGCGCGGACCACCCAGTCCGACTCGTTCTCATCGCGGGCCCGTCTGCTTCAGGAAAGACCACCTTCGCCAAACGGTTGAGTCTTCAACTGCGGGTCAATGGCATCCGTCCCGTCGCCCTCTCGATGGACAACTTCTATGTGAACCGCGAGGACACACCCCGAGGAGAGGATGGAGAATATGACTTCGAAGCCATCGAAGCCATCGATCTTGCGTTGTTCAACGAAGTCCTCTCCAAGTTGCTCGCGGGCGAACGGGTGCTGACACCGAAATTCGACTTTCCGAGCGGCCTGCGCGTGGCCCGTGAACGATGGTCTCCCATGCAACTCGAACCCGGCCAGGTTCTCATGGTCGAGGGAATTCATGGGTTGAACGATCGACTCACGGAAGCGATTCCCCACGCCAGCAAATTCAAGGTCTACGTGAGTGCGTTGACGCAGTTGTGTATCGATGATCACAACCGGATATTCACCTCGGACAGTCGTTTTTTGCGCAGAATCGTACGCGATCGCATGTTCCGCGGATATCCAGCGTCGATGACGATCGAGAGCTGGCCCCGGGTGCGACGTGGGGAGCTTCGGAACATCTTTCCTTTCCAGGAGCAAGCGAATGTGATGTTCAACTCGGCTCTTGTCTATGAGCAAGCGGTGCTTCGATTGTTTGCGGAACGATTCCTCATGGAAGTCCCACAAGATCATCCGAGCTTCAGCGCTGCCTACCGACTTCTCAAATTCGTTCAGAACTTCGCCCCTATCTTCGAAACTTCCGTTCCGCAAATCTCCCTATTGCGAGAATTCATTGGAGGAAGCGGGTTCAAGTACTGAATCCTGCCTTTGGCTTTCGAAGCCCTCAATCCCGACATCTACTTATCGAAGCTACGGAATTGGACATTCCTTCACCTGGTGAAGCCCGTGGCGATCCACTTCAATCTGCCAATAATACGGTCGCGCGCCAGAGCGACAGCCGATCGTCGAGGAAGGGGAACTGAGAAACAGAGGAGCCATGGCAGGATGAAAGCGGTATCCGACGTGCCGATGGCCGTTCATCACCAACCGAAAGCCAAGTTCCTTGAGTTGCGCGTATACCTCTTTTGCATTTCGAAGGCGCATACCCGGTTGGAGCGGGGCGATACCAAGCCCTTTAGCAGGAAAATTGAGTATGTGGTGGTGAAGACAAGCGATCCGAATTCCTTTTCCCGATGCATCGAGTTGCCGCGCCATCTCATGAAGATCGCCCATGGGCACGAGTCCCGAAGCGCTACCGAGGACTCGAGCGCGATGGCAACTATCCAAACAGACGAGCAGCACGCCGCGTTCGAGCACGCGAACATGGCTCCCCGAAGGCGGAAGTCCAAGGCTCGAGGAAAACGTAGCCCAAAGCATCCGCTTGGCCGCTTCCGTTTTTCGATATTTTTTCGCCACCCACAGGGGCGGCGACGGATAGACATCGTGATTGCCCGGTACGATGGAAACGCGGCCAGTTGAGAAAAACGGTTCGAACCCCTCGAGAACCAACTCAAAGCCCTCCGCGTCATCCGTAACGTCTCCCGTCACCACCAAATGGTCGGGCTTAGCTCTTCGAATCGCATGAGCAACCGCACAAAACCGCAAGTTGATATTGTCCGGGTCGAGGGAAAGAAGCCTCTCGAGCTGTCGCGTCGAAGGAAATTTTTGGGCTAACGCCTGGGGCGTCGTACGCTCCCGCGCTTCCAAAAACGTGAGAAGCATATCGATGCTTTCCGTTTTCGACCGGTATCCCCGGCCCACTTTCATCACGCGATGAACCACACCAATATCGTCAACCAACCGCAGGCGATGATGGATATGAAGACGCTTGGGGGGACGCGTTTGAATACGCCAATCACCCACCCTGCGTATCGTCTCCCAGCCCGATTCGCCATTCGCCCGCCAAGCCGCGTCTTGCAGTTGCGTCAATCGAGAACCGTGGCGACTGATGTGAAAATCGGAAAGATGAGCAATGATCATGATGGATCGAGATGCACAGAATCGCAGCTCGACATGACAACCGCAAGGATGGGCCGAAAAGCTCGGGAAGCCAACTGCTTATCAGAACGGAGAACCGTCGGTGCGTAGACCAGCGGAGTGTTTGCGCGAGGGATGAAGAATCCAAGGGGCACTCACGTCGCCGTCGGTCGACCGGACGAGAGAAACGCCACCACCGCCCTCGCTTCCGTATTTCATCTCATCGGCAACTTCGCCCGATTTATCCGTCAAAGTCACGCGGTCGCCGGAGTTATTGAGGCCGAGCTGATTGGAGGAGACGAACACGGATGCACCATCGAAGCTAGAAAACGCGCTTTCGATCCCTCCTCCGAATACGACGACGGCTTTTCCCGGTTCGACGATGGTTCCTGGTGGGAAAGCAAATCGGGTCATAAACGAATCGGCCACCCTCCAGCCTGTCAAATCGACTGCTTTGTTCGTTACGTTGACGATCTCGACGAATTCATCTTCCACAGGATGCGAGATACCGTCACCGTTGGCATCTCCGCCATCGGCCTTGGGAGAAGCGAAAACCTCGTTGAGAATGGCAGCAGGCCCCGAAGGCTCTGGGGGAGGTGCCGTGCAAGTCAAGTTGGTCGGCGCGCAGCGCTTCGACGACATCACCGACCCAGAAGCTGCTGGCATACACTGATATCCTTCCGGACACCCATCATCGTCGGTGCAATCGAAGGTGCAGAATTTCTCGTTGGTGTTCAAACGAGAGCACGAATTGCCCACACCACCGCAATCGGAATTGGAGGAACACGGGCTGCACAGGTTCCCGACAGCGGCAAACGGATGACGATGCGGGTTGTCGTCGATTCCGTGAATCCCGTACATCGTCGAAAACCAATAGGAATTGTCATCCATATCGCGAAGGTACGTCAACACGGTAGCGGGTTCATGTTCTCCGGCCGAATTGGTTCCCACCAACGCTTTGATGCTGTCCTTCACCGCCGCGGCGGTCGAAGCATTGGAAAAACTCGTCGTCGTCACGATATCGATATTCTTGGCGTCAGGCTTGTTCGGATTCATTCGGAATGATTGCCCAAGGGAATAGGTGTCGCATCCTTCCGCGATCACGACTTGATACTTGTCCGCAGGCATATCCAAGCCGGGGATCTCCGAGTCATCCAAATCGCCTTCGTCGGTCTTTTTCCAATTCGCCAGAGCAAAACCATAAAACGGACCGGAGTGACCGGAAAACACGATGACGTCTTTGTCCCGGAACGAGGCTTTCATATCTGCCTCGAGTTGCCTTCCGCCCGCATTCGTATCCGGATCCGTATCGGTACCCACTTTGCCCCAGTACAGGGAGATCTCCACCTGCACGTCTTTACCATTCGCCCGAATCGTTTTGGTCAAAGGCCCAGAATCCCGACGATAATCATCGTAGGAAGCGACCGGTGACTTGTACTTCTGCGAACTGACAAGCCAGTTGTACACCTCACGGGAATGCACCAGGTGGTAGTCGTTGTGGTAATCCCACCCGAAATGGATAGCCATGGTGACCTTGCCGTCTTCCATCAGTCGTTCGGTATCGAACCATGCATCGATGGAGCGCGGCTCCGGCCAAACAGCCATCGTCACCGTATCGAGCCGACTCGGATCCACCTTGGAAGGGTCAAAGCTTGCCCAGGGGGACCTTCGATACCACTCGGCATTCGTTTCGAGCCTGGCCATGTCGGCATTGGAAATCTTGCCAATGGTCAAATCGAAATATCTCCGACCATCCGCCCCCATCGTGGTGGGCAACTTGCTGAGCAAGTCGAGCTTTCCTCCAAACTCCTGACGAAACTTGAATTGGTACGTCGTAGCATCCAACGCCTCAATTCCAAGCTCCTCATACGCACCATTTTTGGTCAGTCCCTTGAACCCACCGTATTGCGCGTTGTCATCGTCATTGCTCTTGTCCACAATGTACGCGTTGAGGAACCATCCAATCACAATCTGCTTGAGCGGAATGAGTTCGTAGACGCGCGCAAGTTTCCTTTCCTCCGATGCATTCGCCAAATTGCTTTCGATCGTGACCGTGCTGATCCCCTCGACCATGTACTCTTGAGCGGTCGCCGATAAGAAATTGTCCTCCTTGCCAGGCGGCACGATCTGTGTGTCTTCCTCGGGCACAGGGCTCTGCTCTTCATCGGTGTTGGAGGAGCATCCAACGGCAAATCCCATCACGATCCCTAGAGTTACAAGCCAGCGGCTGGAACGCATCACTACCTCCACTTAAGTTGTCCCACATCCGACTACCACAGATCGGAAGCGTGTCAATGCAAAGGAAACGGATTTTTTTGATGCCACAATTTCTCGGGATATGCATCACCGAAAAGCCCAAAATACCTACGAACGATTCCCCTGCACACCCCCCAAGCGTCGTAATCTTCATGAATGAACCGCGAACGAACGGCCCGTTGGTTCGTCCTCCTTATCGCTTTGCTCCTCGTTGTTCCCAGCCGAGCCCTTGCCCAAGGCGCCTGTGAAAAACACCATCAACCCTGGCTCCAACGGTGCCAAACGCAAACCGGGGTGCCCATGTCCGTGCTTCGATGCCCCCCAGGTCGCGTCATCGTGATGGTGGGCGAGGGCGAATACGCGACGGCCGTGGATATTGCCCCAGCCTCGAGCCAATCGTTTCGAAAAGCAGGCGAGCTTGGCGCCTCCCCCATCGGGCAGTATGCCGATTGGTCTGCGGAACCGGAAGCGCGAAGACATGCTTTCGATGCGCTGACATCCTGTTTGGAACAAGCACCCACCCTCGATCGGGTCCCTGCCCTCTCCACGCAGAAAAAAGCGCGATGGCCGTGGCTGCTGCTGGCCGCAGGGGCGGTTTTTTCCTTTCGTTTGCTGTTGGGGCGAAAACGCGGACCTGGGCGGATGCGGCTCCGCCGTCAACCATGGCGCGCTTGCGTTCGCGATGCCTGTGTCGGCCGCGGGCCGAGTGCATGGCTTGCCTTTGGTCTTCTGACATTCGTCACCTGGAGCCTGCGCACGTTGTGGATGCCTCCACGTTTTTTCCACCAAAATGGTCAAGGTCCGCTTTGGATCGAAATGGCCCTGACTGGAGGCGAATCTGCCTATGGCCCTGGATTTGCTGAAGTATTTGGCTGGCTGACCCACCTGTCCCCAACCGCTCCCGACAAAATGGTGTTCCTCGCCATGAATGCCGTCTGTGCCTTCATCCCCCTGTTGGTGTGGGTTGTCGCCCGTTGTTCCGGCGGGGACGTGCGCTCATGCTGGGTGCTGGCCGCCTGCACGAGCCTGCATCCGCTGCTTGCTCGTCTCGCTCGGGGAGAGTCGTACCTTGCCGTGCAGCAAGCCCTGTTGTTCGCGGCCGCGGCGGTCTTGGCCTGGGCCGGCCGCAAACGACGTTCCCCCGCTGCATTCCTGTTGGCGGTGATGAGCAGCGGCCTTCTTTTATCTCAAGCTGTCCGTATTCATCCCACGAGTTGGGTGCCCACAATGGTCGTTCCTTTCGTTCTGCTCATTCAACCTTTGCCCATCATTAAACGAATCAAACGAACGGCCGTGGCCTTCACCGCCATCGCTGCCGTGCTCCTTTGCACATCGTTTTCCACGTTGTGGGACGTATACTCGGGCCCCCTTGGACAACAATGGCCGGCGCAAACCATGCTAACGACACCACGGCTTGCCCTCGGGAATGGAGCGCTCGTTGCAGCGTTGGTCGTCATCATCCTTGTCGGACGCTTGCGGATTCATTCCTTGTTGGTCGCGGGCACCGCTGGCGTGTCGATCCTGCTGCTAGCCTCCGCGGATCTACTTGTGCGTGACGTCCCCTGGATTGCGGATGCTTATCGACTTCAGATACTCCCGGTATTCGCCGCTGTTGGCGTGGCCTCCTGTCGTATCCTCATTTCTCCTACCATGCGCGCCAGCCGTATTCTCAACCCACTATTGTTGCTCCTGATCGCCGGGGCTTTCACCGCGGGTCGATGGAAATCATACAGGACAATCCCTACGGACGCGCTGGAGCAGTCCTGGGCGATGCAATGGCGGCAAACACTGCCCGCGGGAGCGACGGTGGCATATCTCAAACGCGCTGAGAACCGAGTCTTCATGCTTCCGCTATTTCCCGATGGACCGGTGAATATCGAGGGATACGACTCGAGGCAAATGGCCTTGGCTTCGCCTCTTCAGCCCGGAATGTTTTACTATCGGAGTTCCTTATGCTCCACCGCGGAAGGGGCCCCCGCTTGCGCCGCGTTAGAGCGCGATGTACTTCTCGAAACGATCGAGGAAAACGAATTTCCTGCCATCGCAAGCCAGCCTTGGGCTCCCTTCCACCAAAGCTCCCTTCGAGCCAGCCTTCATCGTGTCCGAAAGGCAGGTCGGTCCCCCACGGGTTCATAACTAACGAATAATATTACATTTGTTCCGGTATCGAGTTCCGTGGCCTGGGATTTCAAAACACATCCGTCAGTTCTTCCTCCGAAAAAGACACCGGCACCACCGCAAGCATCTCCGCCACATCGACAAGGCCACGCTCCTTGGCCTCTTCGAGCCATCGGCTCAACGTTCCCGGACACACGATATCGAGCCTGTCCTTCGCTCGCGATACGACCGTATAGATATTTCGTTTCCCTTGCTCCGTATCCGGATAGCTCTCATCCGTAGCATCGAGCACAATCACCGCATCAAACTCCAATCCTTTGACTTGACGCATGTTGGTGACCGTCACGCCCGGTCGAAACGCAAACGAGTCGTTGTGCCCGATGCGCACATCCACTCCATCCTTGGACAGCCGGGCGCCGAGGTCTTGCGATAGGCTTTGCACGCTGGCTCGGTGTCGCGCGACGACACAAACGTGTGCCAACGGATGATCTCGGAGCACTGCGCGGATTCTCTCTTCCGCACATTCGCGTTGCCTCTCCTCGCCTTCGGTGAACGTAAGGGTTGGCAAGGTGCCAAAACGTCCGTGATTGCTGGTTTCTCCAAGGATACTGTCAGCCACGCGCATGATACTGCCCGTCGAACGATGGGCCACTTCGAGCCTGGACACCCTTGCTCCCGCGATGCCAAGCTCGGCAATCAACGCGTCCCACCCGATGAAGTCTGCTTCCGGCACGATCTTTTGATTGAGGTCACCCGCAATCGTCACCCCCATTCTCGACCGCACGGCGTCCAATAGCACCTTGAGTTCGACGGCTCCGAAGTCCTGAACCTCATCGATGACGAGATGGTCGTATCGTTCCACGGTATCCAAGTCATGAGCGCTCGGAAGCCCACCGTTTTTGATTTGAATGAGGCGAAGCAGGATCGCGAGATCTTCGAAACCAATATAGGGCCCGGGTCGTCGAGGCGAAGCGTCGCGATGTTGAAGTGTTTTTTGATAGGTAGCCAGCGCTTGAAGGTCTTGCGATGACTCCTCGGGCAAGCATTTTTGCAACAGTCGCATATCCGTGAGGATGGCCATCAACTCCTCTTTGTATTTGCGCACCCGTTCCACGGCGCCATCAAAGATGAGTGCCACTTGTTCGAGACGTTGCCGTTCAAACCCCGACGCCACATCGCGCGCCTGCCTTGCCGCGCGCCGAATTTCCACGAGCGCACGAACGACCGGCTCGTTGGACACGTCGAAACGTTCCGCCCAGGCTTCTCCTTTGTACGGAGCAAGCTTGGTACGAAGCCATTCAGCGATTCGAAGGCGCTGCTCACGAACGAATACCTCGACCGCATGCAGAATACCGAGACGTTTCTTCATCCGCACCGCTTGCTCTTTGCCTGGATAGGGCGAGGAATCGATTTTGATATCCCCTTTGTAGGCGTCAGAAACGCGATGAAGCGCCCACCCGTGAAACGTGTCGAGCACTGCCTGCTGAAGCCCCAACGACGGCAAGATATCGCGTACGAACAAGCTCAAGGCCTTGTTGAACATCACAATGAGAACCCGCGAAGGATCCACCGCAACTTTTCCCTCCATCACCGGATTGGCCATCCACGCTACTCGATACAACGCCACGGAGGTTTTTCCGGAACCCGCGCGCCCCTGAAGGATGATCGGTGAATCGGAATGCTGAGCGATCACACGATACTGCTCTCGCGACAACAACGCGAGAATGTCCGGTAATCCCGTTTGCGCATCGATCTTTCGAGCTGTATCGACGCGAAGCTCAAACCCTTCATGGCCACGAACCACAACCGCTTCGCGCTCCACATCCGAGTAATGCAACACATGAAGCGCTCGTTGTTGCGTCTCCAAACGCCCTTGAATCTCGACCACCCCTTTGATTTGGTTCAGCCCTTCCCGATCCACCTCGAAATCATCCCCTGGCTCGCATTCCATCAAGGCCCGAGCAATAGGATGCGTCACCGGAACGATATGATGCTCGACCGTCCGAAACCTTCCAATCCGATACTCCCGTAGTCGATCGCCACTTCGAAGCGTCACATAACCAAACCACGGATTGTCGTTGTCCAGCAGGGAACAAGACGTTCGAAACTCGTCATCGAGCCGACTCGCGAGCGCAACGGGATCCATTGTCGACGACTCCTAGGTGTGAAGTTGTTTTCGATTCCACCCAGAATACACCAATTGCGTGCCGTTCGGCCTCTCGAGACTCATCGATCCGAACCAGGCTTGGTGACACAAGCCTCACCATCGGTGGAAAGATAACATTGACTGTCGGACTTGCAGTTCTCCGACGCTTTGCACCCCTGTTCCGACGCTCGACACTGGCCGGCCTCGAGCTTGCAACGACCAAGCTTGATACACCACACGGAGCTTCGACAATCCGCTTCCGAAGCCGCTACACACCGTCCATCGCGCTGTACGCAACGCCCCTTGACCTTGCAATCCTCAGAATCCGCGCAATTCAGCCCAATACAACCCCCATCGCGAACCTGACAACGGCCCTCGGTCTTGCATACTTCGGACTGCGTGCAATGCTCGTCGCGACTTGCAATGCACCGATCTTTCTTTTCCGACAAGCTGCAAAGTCCATCGCGACGACACGCCACCGATTGCTGACAGCCTTGCTCGGTATACGTCGAACACCAGCCTTTCTCATCAACACCGCATTTGCCAACTTGCAAACAGCAAGCGGCTTTCGACGGATCGCACACACATACTCCGTCCCGTGCCACACACCGGTCCGTGCTTTTGCACAACGATGCGCAATCCGCATCGCCAGCAACGATGCACTTGCCCTGGCGCGATGAGCATTCACCGTATTCGATGCAGTTCTGCGATTTGGCGCAATCCGCATCTTTTGCCGCCACGCATGTATGAAACGATGCGGAGCACAGCCCCGCCTGCTCGCAAGCTGTTTCGCGCGCACATTGCGCATCGGATTTTGCGACGAGAAAATAGGCGACGACGATCAAAACCGGGAGGGCAGATCCAATGGCCAGAACAAAACCATAGCGTTTCAGGATATGCGGTTTGTTTTGCGCCGAAGCCGTTGAGTCGGTCTTTTGGGGAGGTGGAGTAGGCGCAGGATGTGGCATCGAACTTGGAGCCGTGGAAGGCGGGGGTCCCCAAGGGGCATGACACGCCGAGCAGGTGGTAGCGCCGGGAAATACCGGCTCACCGCAGGATCGACACGGAACGGGTTTGAGCAAAGGTGCCCCGCAATGAGGGCAAACCGCTACTTTTTCAGATACTTTTCCGTGACAGGAAGGACAGGAAGTAAGCACCCATCCACTGTACACGATCCATGGTCATGGGTTCGAACCTTCCGCGATGGGTGGCAAGCTTCAAGCCAGACCCAATCTTTCGATTTCCTCCTCCTCGAGACCAAAAAAGTGCGCTGTTTCGTGAAGCAACGTGACTCGAATCTCCTCGATGAGTTCTTTTCGAGAACCACACATCGACTCCAAATTTCTCTGGTACAGCTTGATCACATTCGGTTCCTCGGGCCCCGCGTCGAGATGGCTTTGTTCATCCCGTGAAGCGCCGCAAAATACGCCAAGAACACGTGGATCGAGACCGTCTTCCACGTCCAAAGCCGACGGCATATCTTCCACGATGATGGGAACGTCCTGAAGCAACACCCGTGCTTTTTCAGGAATCTCCATCAAGGCTTTTTCCGCGTATTCATCGAATTGCCCGGGTGTCAAATGCCAATCCGGAAGTGGACTTTTCTGGTCGAGTTCCAGGGTGCGCAACCAATGCTCGCGCATCTTATCCAGATGCTCGCGTTCCAAACACACCCACCCCATCCCATAATGCGCATCCGCATAATCCGGATCGATGCGAAGAGCCGCGGATAACGCTCCTTCCGCGGTATCCCAGTCTTCGAGCGCTATGGCCATTCCGCCAACCCGCTCCAACAACGCTGGATCACCAACTTCGATCCCCTTGGTCGCCAGCAACGACTGACGCGCTTCGTCTTCACGACCAAGCGCCGTCAAAGCTTGTGCTTTGAAAAGGATTAACTCGAACTGCGCTTCCGGCACGTCCGCCAACGGCAAGGCCCGTTCACACACCTCTACACAGCCTTGCGCATCGCCAAGCCCATCGAGATACACCTCCGCCGCGTTTATCAACGCCACATAATGCGTCGGATTGGAACCCATCGCATCCTCGAACCGTTCAATCGCTTCCGCATACTCCCCTCGCTCGCTCGCAATACAGCCTGCCAGCGTAAGCACCTGCGCGTCACTGCCCGCCCGACTCGCTGCACGAGAATACATCTCCTGGGCTCCCCGCACATCCCCTTTCTCCAGCAATTCATAGGATTGATCGATCCATTCCTCGACCTCCTGCACCCTATCGTTACCATCCAACGTCATGCTTACCTCGCCTTTCTCCGACACTGCTACGCGCTGGTCGGAACAAGGGCAAGGCAAATACGAACGAACCGGATGAGCTGCGAGGCCACCCGTAATAGTGCTGGCGAATGTCGAAAACAACGTGTAGGGACGTCCCATGCAGCGCCAAGAAATCTCCATTGTTTTCCATTGGTTATGGTCTTCTTATCCTTCCCTTCGTGCCAATCACGACGGTCTCATCAACCAGACATTCATCGTTCATGAGAGCGATACCCCCGTGGCCGTGCTTCAACGGCTCAATACCGCCATCTTCATTCCCCAGGTGAATGAAGATATTGAGGCCATCACGACGGCTATCCACCGTGCGGGTCTGCCCACGCCCCGTCTGCTTCGAACCCTTCAAGGTGCGCTGTGGCATCAAGACGAGCAAGGGTCGGTATGGCGCTGCATGACCTATGAAGGAAATCGTACGGTTCACCGGCTGAGTCGGCCGCTGGATGCATGGCAAGCGGGAGGACTGGTGGCTCGATTTCATGCGGCCGTCCACGGCGTGGCGTGGGAGTTTCGAAGCGTACGCCCCGCCGTGCATGACACCCAAGCCCATATGAATCGACTCGAACAGGCCATCGCACGCCACCGAACGCACCGATTGTTCGATGATGTGGCTCCTTTGGCGGAAGAGATTCGAAAGCAATGGGAGACTTGGCATGGAACGGATGATCTTCCTCGACGCATCATCCACGGTGATTTGAAAGTCTCCAATGTTCGGTTCGTGGATGATAGCGCTCACTGCCTGATTGATTTGGACACCATGGGCTGGGGAACCTTCGACATGGAAATGGGCGATGCCATGCGTTCTTGGTGCAACCCCACGTCCGAGGACTCCATGGAAAGCCGATTCGATATTGCGATGTTCGAATCCGCCATGAGCGGCTACGCGGACGCTTGCAGAAAGCTACATACCGACCAGACGCCGACCAGGGCGGAATGGGAATCCGTGGTTGCTGGGGTGGAACGTGTAACCCTCGAGCTGGCATCGCGGTTTGCACGGGATGCGTTGGAAGAAGCCTATTTTGGCTTCAACCCACGATATGGCGGAAGAGGTGAGCACAACCTGTTGCGCGCGCGGGGGCAATTTCATCTGGCGCAGAGGGTTCGCGAGCAAGCAGCCGAGGCGGAGCGCATCCTGCATAACCTCCAAACACGCCTGACCTGACGCTGTCATCCTCCCGGCAAAAACGGCAGCCCACACTCCACACAAAACGAAGTCCCCTCGATGTGCTCGTGTCCACAATGCGAACACACCCATTTGTCCTTTTCCGCATCGAATCGCAGCGGCGCGCGATCGGGGCCCACCACCCCCACAGCCGCATTGGGCAGGGTATCTTCTCGTTCGTCGATTCGCACGATCACGACGGAAATATTGTCTTTTCCCCCAGCTTGATTGGCTCGTTCAATCAGTTCCAAACACGCTATCTCAGGGTCGTCGATCTCATCGACGACTTCGAGCATCGTCGAAGACGAAATCATGCCGCTCAGGCCGTCGGAACAGAGAAGATAAGCATCTCCTGGCAACGTCATCTCAGAACGTATTTCCGGCTCGACGTTCTCTTTGGTCCCCAGCGCACGAGTAATGATGTTTTTGGGAATGCCCGCCATCACATCTTCCGCGATTCCTGGTTGAGACCATCGAACGTCATTGAGAAAGGAATGATCTTGCGTGATTTGCTCGATGTCCCCCACCCCGATCCGATAACACCGACTATCGCCCACGTGGGCCACGTGAATCATCCCGTCCGATGATAACACCACAGCCACGATGGTTGTTCCCATGCCCTTTCGATCTGGGTTTTCCTGCGCCGCCCGAACGACCTGTTCATTGGCATGCCGTATGGCCAACACCAAGCGCACCGCATCCGGCACCAAGTCGGGATACTCGGGAAGAGTAAGCTCACTGTCTGGGCTATCACGAGTGGCTTCAAAAAAATGTTCCACGGAATTCGCCGCCAACGCACTCGCCACATCTCCCGCGGAATGGCCCCCCATCCCGTCGGCAACCAAAAATAGTCCTAGATCCGGCCTGGATAGTACTGTGTCTTCGTTGTGCTTGCGCTTACGCCCAACGTCCGTAACGGCAGCACCATGGAACCTCACCTCCGAGGATTTCTTTCGAGAATCATCTGTCATGAGCGCGTCGATATCAACCGCAAGTCAATAACGCCTCGAAAGGCGGTTTGTCCAGATGTAGGTGGCAATATAGCAAGGGCCCCCCGTCGAGGATAGGTCTTGAAACCACGCGATCGACGCCCATAATCACAAGGCTAGCCAAACGACTGAATCGATCCGTGATACGGTTGTCCCGATGCGAAAAGTTCAGCCTTCCACCGTGACTATCACCCGACCGCGTTCCGATTCCATGCACGTGGAAACCGCAACGTTTCGCCTCACCGTGGTGAGCGGGCCAAACCAAGGACAAGGATTCGAATTGGATGGCTTGGCCCCATCCCGCGTTCTAGCCGGCACGAGCCCAGCCTGTGAGATTCGATTGTCCGACCCTTTGATTTCCCGACGACATTGCGCGATCGAGCAAACCGGACGACGGCTCCGAATCGCTGATCTTGGTTCCACCAATGGCACGTTCGTCAACGGCGTGGAAATCGTCGAGGCATGGCTCGATGGTGGAGAAAACCTGCTCGTGGGCGGCACGACGTTTCATGTTCAGAAAGACCCCACCGCCAAAACAGCCTTGTTGCCCGCACGAACCATGTTCGGCAGCGTGGTGGGAGCCAGCGAAGAGATGCGAAAACTCTATCCGCTGTGCGAGCGACTTGCGGCATCGAGCGTCCCCGTGATCATCGAAGGAGAAACGGGAACAGGCAAAGAAGTGCTGGCGGAGTCATTGCATGCCGAAGGACCGCGAGCCAACGGTCCCTACGTGGTTTTCGATTGCACCGCCACCCCACCGGATCTCATGGAATCCGCTATATTTGGCCATGAAAAGGGGGCGTTTACCGGTGCCACGGACACAAGAGCCGGCGTATTCGAGCAGGCGGATGGGGGAACGCTGCTGTTGGACGAAATTGGCGATCTTCACATCAACCTGCAACCCAAGTTGCTTCGCGTCATTCAAAGCATGGAGGTGCAGCGCGTAGGGGGAGCCCGACGACGAAAAGTCGATGTTCGCGTCTTGGCCGCAACACGCCGTGACTTGGATAGAGAGGTTCAAGCCGGCCGATTTCGCGATGATTTATACTATCGACTGGCCGTGGCTCGCATCGAGCTTCCTCCCCTGCGACGACGTCGAGGTGATATTTCCCTTCTCGCCAAGTACTTTTGGTCCGAAAACGAAAACGCTCTTCCCATCCCCACGGAATTGCTGCAACGGCTCGAAGACTACGAATGGCCGGGAAACGTTCGAGAACTCAGAAATGTCGTCTTGAGACACCAAGCCCTCGGTGACCTGGCTCGATTCGAACGCCCTCTGATCGCCGACAGTCCCGATGCACTCATGGCTTTTTCTGATCCCGTGGGTGAGATCATCCATCGGCTTCTTCCTCTTGCAGAAGCAAGACAAGAGGTCATCCAACTGTTTGAACAGCGCTATCTCGAGCATATACTCGCGGTAAACGATGGAAATGTCACGCGCGCGGCGGCCGCTGCCGGTGTGGCTCGACGTTATTTTCACTTACTTCGCGCCAAATATGCCGCGAAAAACACGCCCCACGAGTGATGCCTCATGAGCAATGATAAACACGGTAGATGATGCCATCCTCCGTACGCTCAGCATAAACCACACCGCCCTCATCCAAGACCACCGCGTCCCGAAATGTCTCGTCTGGCAGTGTATTCGCTGGCATCCATGCGCCGCCCACCGGCGCGCCTTGCGTGGGCTCCAGACAGACCAGTTGAACACGAACATCTCCAGGAGAAAGCTCCGGATTGCCAATGACTGCCGCTACGTAAATCGTCCCATGCTTGTCGGAATCAAGGAGCACCAAGTACATCACCGCTTCTTCAAGACGCAGTTCCCGCGTGAATAGATGGTCTCGCGTGGCCCGCTGAATCGCCGATACGAAAATCCTCCCCGCCTCCGGGTCTATGATTCCCGCCGATAATAGCAACGAACCATCACGCGAAGGCCTCCCAGGTAGCTCCTCCGGCTCCTGCGCGGGCGCCCCATCTTTTGTCCCCACCTTCACAAGAGCACCGTGCTCGCGCTCCACATATACGTCGTCCCCATCCACGAAAACACCCGTGATGCCTCCAGGCTCGTCAATCGACGTTCCCTCGAGCGGAATCTGCCCCACCACGTTTCCGTTGGGATCGAGCACCGTCACGTTCTTATCCTTGAGCCGGTCGAGAACTAGCGTCGTTCCATCACTCGCCACCGTGACGTCCTGGGGGTACAGAGCATCGAGCCGAGTATCAAACGTCCGTCTTCCGTTTTTGTCGTAGCGAGCAAGGCGACCATTGACTTGGTCGAGCACGGTGAGGGTCCCGTTGGGCCCAATAGCAAGGCTCATCGGTCCTTCTGGATTGGCTTCCTCGGGAACATCTCGACCGATTTGATCTTTCCCCCCTCCCCACAAAGCCGATGCAATCACCCCGGCCGAGGGCGCAGAGGCATCCTCACGCACCATCGTCGGCGGAGCCACAGAAAGCACTGGTTCAGGGTTCGACGGCCTATCGACCGTACGCTCCACCGGCTCGGCGGGCCGTCTTGTCGACGTCGTTTTCGGTGGTGACTCCCGAGGCCATAACCACCATGCCGCAATGGCAAGAGCAAGGAGCGACAATACCGCGATGAGCCTAGTTCTATTGGCTTGCATGATCTTTCGGTGACCTACGCCGGAAGAATATCGCCGACGACGATTGGAGGACAGAAGCAAAGGACTGAAGCAAGACCTTGACCAGTGCGGTTCATGGAGGTTGGCGATTTCGTGGCACATAAATCGCATGACAATTCCTTGAAATCCAATCGGAGGAGCTGCTCATGTGGTACAAAGTCGCTGGAAGTAAGTCGTTCTGGGTTACGCTCGCTGCAATGAGCGCGGCGCTCTTGATCATCGTGGGAGCTTGCAGTCCAGCCGCTCCCACTGACTCCTCCAACCTCGAAAGCGTCGACGAAACCGTCGCATCGAGCGAAGAAGGGCTGTCCGGTTCCTTGCCCACCGGCAGCATTCTCAAGACCACCGCGAACCTGAACTTCCGCACGGGACCATCGACCGGAAACAAGGTCATTCGCGTGCTTGCCGCGGGAACCAAGGTCACAGCGGTTGCTTCGACGGCCTCCAACGGGTTTTATAAAGTGAGCCATAACGGCACCACGGGTTGGGCCCACGGTGGCTACATGACCATCGTATCCACTCCATCCGGCAGTTCTGGCGTGTCGGGCTCGATGGCCGTAGGAACGGCATTGGAAACGGTAGCCGATCTCAACCTGCGCTCTGGTCCTTCCACATCCAACAAAATATTGAAGGTGATGTACACGGGCTCGAAGGTGACGACAGTCGCCAAAGACCCGCAAAACGGATTTTATAAAGTAGACCATGCGGGAACCGTCGGGTGGGCCCACGGCGGTTATCTGCGAAAAGCAGGATCTGGTTCTTCGGGCGGGTCTTCGGGCGGGTCTTCGGGCTCCTCCAAAGTCGACGGTGCCATCAGCCGAGCCAAAGCTGGTGTCGGCTTCTCTTACTGGTGGGGACACGCGCGATGGCTCCCCGGTGGCCCCAGCTCATCGACCAAAGGTTCCTGCTCCGGCTCATGCCCAAGCTGCAAACACTCCGGTAACTACGGCGCGGACTGCTCCGGCTACGTGGGCAAAATTTGGCAAGTACCGAGCAATAACAACGACTTGACCCACGACTGGCATCCGTACTCGACCTCCACATTCGTCGGTTCCTCCAGCCTGTGGACCACGGTGTCTCGAAGCAACGTGAAAAAGGCCGACGCCATGGTGTACAACTCCGGGGGGTCTGGACATATCTTCCTGTACGAATCGGGAGATGGCTGGGGCTCGATGTGGGCTTACGAATGCAAAGGCTGCTCGGCAGGATGCGTCCGCAACCTCCGAACCGCGGGAAGCGCCTACAAAGCCATTCGCCGAAGCGGCTACTAATCTCCCCTTTCGTGAGTCCCCGCCGAGTTTTCCCTACACTTACCGACTTTACCACTGTGATATCCCATCGCTCATACGTGATCCCCGAGATCCAGGACTGCGTTTCCACTACCACGCTCAAGCCCACTTTTTCTCACCTGCTCACCTACACTGGGGCTATCGAGACCACATAATCCCTGAGCTTGTTTGCATCCCAACTGTGATCTCCGGGATCAAGATGATCGCGAGCATTTTTCGCGACCAGCCCCGCCTTTTGCGCAAGCTGAGGCAACGACGATTCCCACCCTCATCAATGCAAGGTTGCACACACCGTGTGCCTCCACCATCGTGACGGCCCGTGACTTTCCTCGAACTATGTTTGCTCGCCATCGCATTATCCGTCGACGCGTTTTCCGTCGGCGCGGTGGTGGGACTACGGCATCGAAGTCGGCGACAGGTATTCCGCATTGCTTTTCATTTCGGGCTATTTCAGGCGCTATTTCCATGGTTGAGCGCGCTGGCGAGCCGCCTATTCCTCGACTTCATCGATCCTTGGGACCATTGGATCGTATTTACTGTCCTCGGGATCGTCGGCCTTCGCATGGTGTGGGAAGCGCTTCGAGGGGAAGAACACCGGCGTGAAGCGATCGACCTGACGCGAGGATTCAAACTGATAGGGTTGTCGACCGCGGTGAGTATCGATGCAGCAGCCGCTGGCTTGGTCATCACCACGTCCAACACGCCTCTGCTGCCGTCCGTGGCTTTGATCGGTACAGTGACGATGCTTGCCACGACTCTTGCCATGCTTGGCGCTCGACGACTTTCTTCTTCTTTGGGCAAACGCGCGGAAGTCATGGGAGGAATCGTGTTGATGCTGCTCGGCACGCGGGTGTTGCTCTCTGGTCTGGGAATCATCGCTCCCTGAACGTACACTGGCGTCCATCATCGTAGGGAAGGCGATCATGGGAACGACGACAGGATTTGGGTTTCGATTGGTTTTGGCATTTGCGACCCTTGGGATGGTGGTGGGGTGCGAATCACCAAAACCTTCTCCTTCTCTCGAAGGGCAAGCGAGTGTCGACAAGACAGAACCTGAGCCGCCGTTTGCGCTTCCCGCTGCTCGTGAAGTGCCGCTTCAGCGTGTAGGCGAATGGGTGGATCGCGCGAGGGCCAAACTGCCTGCCAACGAGGTTTCGAAAATCGATGCATGGTTGCGTGAGGCCGTGCGTATGCCTGTGGAAGTGCGAGGGGAGTCCAGAAAAACACTGTCCGACACGACACCTCTGACGTGTGGCTACCAAGAGAAAATGTCATGCGATTTCAGCGGGACGCTCTCCGAAAAGGCGAAGCATTTCGTAGCCTCGACTCTTCTGTGCATGGACAAGGATGACGCCATCCTTCAGCGATCGGATTGGAAGATCGAACCGAATACACCGCGTGGCAAGGTGGTCAAACTGCCGGTCGACGATGGGCTATTGCGGCAATGCTGGGAAAAGGGAGGGGTGTCATTGCGGTTGGAAGTCGTGGGAATGCCATGCGTCGTGCCGTTCCCTCGTCAGGTGCGCTGCGCTGGCGAATACAACACGTGTTTGCATCGCTGCAAAGGCGAGGAACCATGCGAACAGACATGCGATGGGAATCGCCGAAGTTGCCTCGCTGTATGTAAATAATTGTATTTCAAGGCTCAATTCCCCATACGACGTCCTGACTCAGCCAACCGGATAATCCCTGCGCGGACTCGACCAGAACCCATCCTTCACGAATCTGTTTGACTGCGAACGACTCGCTCCATTTGGCGTCGAAAACGGCTGACGCATCGGCTTGTGGTCCATCACGCGCCACTGTTTTCTCAACGATGACGACAATACCTTTTTGTGGTCCCAGCAGACGTTCTGCAATCCATGCGACTTCCCCTTCGAAGTCCTTGACCTTGGCCCATCCGCTTTTTCGCGCGAGAATGCGAACGGGATAATAACGGTCCGCGGTAAACAGGACATCGGCACCATCCGATGGTGCTTCTCGAAAATTCGCGGTTTTGACTCGAACGCTTTTCGTTTCCGCCGATGCGTAGGCGGACAGAAAGAGAGTCTGCACAACGACAAATAGGATCGCGATCCATCGAATCGAGGCGTTGGAAGCGGACAAGAAACGAACGTTGAGCATCCTTATCTCCCGCGAAAATCGCAGCAGCATGAGTTGGATCGAAGTCCATCGACGATATCCACGGAAGCTATCACGCAACGCGGATTCGAAGCCAGCACGCGAGGTTATGATAAGAAAACGGCGACAGGCTCGTTTCGGAGATCAAGGTAGATGGCAGCCGTGCGTTACGGACTTCAATGGCAAGAGCCACCGCAGCCAGCACATGCCGAAGGGCTACAACTCATGGTCGAAGCGAAGATTTCCTCATCCGTTGCTTCACGAGATTCCACGATGGTGACATCGAAATGCAGACGTTGCCCCGCGAGCGGATGATTGAGGTCCACGGTCACGGTGTCTTCTTGAATGGATTTGACTTTGAGGCTCAACGGACCATGCGGGCCGCTGGCACTCAAGTGCATGCCAGGTTCCAATTGCAGATCGTCGGGGAAGCTATCACGGGGCAATTCGCGGAACAGCTCCTCACGAATCGGGCCGTAACCATCTTCCGGCTCGACTGTGATCTGCGCGTTCTGCCCGGCACTCATTCCTTCGAGTTTTTGCTCGAGGCCAGGAATCATCTGGCCTCTGCCGAAAATGAACGACAAGGGTTGGTCGGCCGCGGACTCGTCAAGCACCTCACCCGAATCCGAGGTCAATCGATAGGCAATGGACACGAAACAGTCGTCTTGGATATTCATGCGATGATTCCTACGAAGCAATGGGGCGACTTTGGCATTCGCGCTTGGCATGAGCAAGGGACAGATGGAAGAATTCGTTCCGTGGGTGTTTGCACCGGACTTCGGAGCGCTCGTATCGCTCACCGGCCCGTGGGGTGTTATGGGGTTGGCGGGTGAATATCCAGTGATTTACGAAGAAGCGGGAGATGGGGGTGGCAGCGGGATAGGTTGGGGAGAGGGTTCCGGCCCACCGAGGAGCACGGCAATGAGCACGGCGACGACAAGGAATCCTCCCAGGGCCGCCGCCGCATACACGAGGATAGGGGAACCACGCAGCCCCCGTGCCCATTGGTTTTCGTCAAACCCAGGTTCGGCGATGACATAAGGGTTGCTGGTCGGCGATATTGCTGGTGAAAACTCGTATCCCGTGGGGATTCGTTGTTGAGAAATGGGAGGAACGGGGCCCATGCTTTGGGAAGCGACACTCGGAGCAGGACCAGGCACAGGGGCTCCAAGGATCGCTCCTGAAGCGGGGACATTGAGTTCGGAAGGCATCCGGGCAGGAGCAGGGATTCCGTCTTGCCGGGCGACAATGACTCCCGACGGGGTGAATCCACTGGGAGACGGAACGGGGACAACACCGGAAGGGGTCACGCTGGGCGCGACCGGATGGTGGGGCTGTTGTGGTTGCTGAGGTTGCTGTGGTGCGGGGCGGTTTGCGGCCGATGGCGCTGGTCTACCTTGAGCAAAAAGCCGGTCCTGTTTGAGCGCCACTGCGGGCTCACGCACGATCGTGGCCACCTCATCATCTTCGTCGTCATCCACCAAATCATTGGAGGCGAGGCTGGGCTCGGAAGCGCGTAGCCGCGACGGCGACGGGCGGTTTTGGGCCGTGCTGTCGACGGATTTGGTATCGAACGCGCGCTGCTGAGCCAACGAAGGACTTTTTCCTTTGATGGTTATGGAGTCGGTTTGGCCTCCGGGGGATGGTTTGGGAACGACGGGTCGTTGTGCGGTTTTGGGCCGAGGCACGTCGTGAGTTGCGGGTTTGTCCTTGTTGTACCGGATGGCCTCTTGCCGCATGATGGCGGCGCGAAAAGGTTCTACGACTGTCTCGTCCGCATCGTCATCGTCATCGTCATCGTCATCGGTTTGGCCGGGAATTGGAGGCGGCGGGACGGCTCCCACTTGTTGTCGCGCGGCGTCGACCGACAGTCCAGCAGCGCGGAAAGCAGGACGGAAGTTTTCAAAAGAAAGCGTTTTGGTAACGTCCGCTGCCCACTTGAGTTGCGCTTCCCGCTGCTGAATTCGGTCGCCAAAAAGTTCTCCGATATACGCACTTACTTCTTCGGGACCGATGAATTGGGAGGATTGCAACAAGTATTGCTGCAACGCGCGCGACAGATCTCGGGCCGTCTGAAACCGGTCCTCACGGTTCTTGCGAAGAGCCGTCATCACGATGGACTCGAGTTGCACGGGATAGTCGTACGTGAGCGAAGAAGGCGGAGGAACGACACAATCCTGAACCCGCTCGACCGTTTCCAAATCCGTATCCATCCGAAACAGACGTCGCCCGGTGGTAAGCTCCCATAACACCACCCCCAGCGCGAAGATATCGGCCCTTCGGTCGATATCTTTGCCCCGGATCTGCTCGGGAGCCATGTAGGCAATCTTGCCTTTCAGGGTGCCAGCTTGGGTCGAAGACAAGCGTCCAGCCACCTTGGCAATCCCAAAGTCCACGACTTTCACGACCCCCGCATAGGTGATGAATAGATTGTGCGGGGTGACATCGCGATGGACCAAGTTGAGGGGCCTGCCATCTTTTCCGCGCAGTTCGTGAGCGGCGTGAAGCCCTTCGGCCGCGTCCGCAATGATACGGGCAGCCAGAGGCCCACTGAGAACATCCCCCGTTTCCATGACGTGCCGCAACACTTCTCGAAGAGGCTCGCCGTGTAGGTATTCCATGGCGATCCAATACGTGTTTTCAAAGCTGCCTAGGTCGAAGACCTGAGCCACGTTCGGATGCGAAATACTCGCGGCAATTCGCGCTTCGTCGAGAAACATCTTGATGATTTGTTCATTCTCGACCAGGTGCGGATGAATGCGTTTGATCGCCACCCACTTCTGAAAGCCCCCCGCGCCATCCATTCGCGCCAAATGAACGGTAGCCATGCCCCCAACGCCGATATCATCGACGACACGATAGCGCCCGATGAAGTATGTCCCAGGGTGTGAGGGCTCTGACACAACGCGGCTGCGCCCTTCCATACCTGGCGGACTAGGCGGTGGCTTCGGGGACACGGTACGGCTCATGGAAACGAGGTCGACAAACGGCCGTTCATGACAATAACACAGCCAGAGCCACTGAACGGTCGGAAAGTCGCGGGCAGGCCATGCTCAGGCCTATTGCCAATCATGCCGCACGCTCCACGAGAAAGCCAACTTACCGATCCCGCATGCCAATTTATCTATTTTTCAATTAATTACATACAACAATTTTATTTAATTATATGTAATACATGACATATTTGCATTTACCTTCGTATTGCTCTACGAACATGCCGTTGCTAACCATCGCCAATGCCATTTCTCAGCCGCAAGCAAGAATGTGACAGGATCCTAGGGCAAATCGGCGAGGGCCGAATGCAACCCATCATGGAAATGCTGGATCGTCACTTCAATGTGCTTCATAACCGCGCGCAAGTCATGCTGGGGCTATGCGGGGTCGTCATTACGACAACCGGGTTTTCCGGGCGAATCATCGCAGGCACCAACACCCTTGCCCAATGGCTCATCGTCAGTAGCGTCGCGCTCGTGTTGCTCGCTGCCGCCGTCGTCGTCTGGGGCGTGCTGCACTTGCGTTGGTTGACGCAACAACCTGGTGACAGTGTCCAAGTCTGGCTGATGGAAGCGTTGACCTATCGGGACCACAAAACACAAGCCTACCGTATCGGTATTTCGCTGCTGCTCGTCGGGTTGGCACTCTACGTCGCAGCCATCGCCATCATGCTTCTCCATCCCGATCGAAACGCCGTCCCCCTCAATCGTTGACCGTATTGGCACGAGTCCCAGTACTTCGACCCACCGCCGGCCGGCAACGATTTTGCCTCAATGCTGTATGCCGAGCAGACGAAGGGAGTGGGCAACGGGACGAAAATGCATTTCACAAACGCGCGGCGCTCGCTTTCCGTCGACTTCAACCTGCAGACGCAGCACGATCCTATCGTTCGTTTCAGCGACCTTTCGTGGGATTTGAATTTCGAACGATTCCGTAGCGGGTTCGAATCGTGGAATCCGACTTTGTACGACCCCGCTATCATCGACAATTTCCCCGTGATACTGGACGGACGTCGGCGGGATCAATCCACGGCTGATGGCCTCGTCACGCAGTGTCACTTTCCTTGCTTCGATATGAACCATCTCGGCAGGCGTGACTTGTGAATACCAGAATTTCACGACCGCATGACGACGTTGCAACAGCACGTCGATCAATTTTTTTTCCGCGCTCGGGTCATGAATCCGGGCATGCCGGACTGCTTGAACAATGGTTTTCGTAGGAATCGACGCGATGCGTTTGGCAGCCCAATAGCCGTCGGCAGCCCGCACATGGGTCATGGGTGCATAAGGCGGTGAAGTCGTGAAATCCGCGGGGTCGACGTTTTCGTCGAAGTCCCCAATCGCTAGCCATCTCGTTTGCGTCACGGGGCGCAAAGAACCGGGCCACAATCCCAAAGTGAGGAAGTTGAAGCCCGGACCTCCCCCCAAATCAGTTCTAAGTCCCTGTTTTTTATCTGATTTAACTACACTCGCCGCCCCAAGGGCATCCTCCATCCCCACGACATAATGACGAAGATGACCATACCCCGGGCTTCCGACATAGACGTCTCGCGTCTTGCTTGGATTGATGGAGCTGATACCAAGCCAAGCACCCAGCACTTTCAAAGCGCGCATGGTTCGACGATTTCTGTGCGGAACCACGTCGTTGGGATCGTCATCTCGAGCATCGAACGGATCCGTCACCCCCACATCGATGCCCACGGGCCATCGTGTGGCGCTCATACGAACGATACTGTCAGCGTTCGCGGGGGCCGGAGGAATCAACGCGCGCAACGACGAGTGCAGCGTTCGATCCTCGGTCGGCCATCTGAAATCCTGTTCCGAAAGGAAAACGATATGCACTTCCGGTGACAACAAGCCGACAGCGCGAATCAATCGGCTGGCGATCGCGGCGGCAGAGGTTCGCATTTCAGGACGTTCGGAATCGTCACGGCGAAGTTCGTAGCGATAGTTGCGGGCATCCAAGACGCACAGCCCATCGCTGCGAATCCGAGGAGAATCATGCAACACCGTGAGGGGAAGCATCGGCGGTCCATCTTGCAGGATCGGCGGATCGAGCAGCGCAAGTTCCGCCCCTTCCGGTTGATACCAACTCGATCGTGGGACCTCGTCCACCGCGTTGATATCTCCCGCGTCGTCGGGACGGTTGGGATTGAGCGCATCGAAAAGCGATCTTCGCAAAAAGGCATCCGATAGGTACCAATCCCAATTCAATTCGATGCGTCTTGGCAGGTCGATAGGGGCATCATCGGCGATGTCGGTAACGATGGGGCGATCGGCAAACCGCGCGGGCCGGTGTACGCATGACGTCGCCGAAAGGCAGCCAAGGACAATCACGGCGATGGCAAGCCATCGCGAGGGCATGACATCCCCAGGCAATCTGGAGCCCGGACACAATGGATCGTGACCATCAACCACGAGACTTTTCGATCTTAGCCTTGGGTCCTTGCGAAAAGGAACGTCTTGCCATTTCATGATGCTTCGACAGGGAGACGAACGGAGGGATCGAGCAGGTTTCGATTTCATATAATATCAATAAAACCATATAGTTATGAATTAGCGGTGTTGACGGTCGCCGAAGCCGGAGGGGGCCACTCCAAGGGATAGAAAAAGCCGCATATCTCCCTGGCTGAAAGAAGCCGCGACACGACCGATTTGGGTGCTGGCGCTATGCAGATCGAAACCAAGGCCCCACGCATAACGAGCGTGTTCGAGAGCAAGCGATGAGACCTCCGGGGCCACATTGGTGGCATCGCCGAAAACACGAGCCGCGATATATTGGATGAGCGTCCATCGATAATCGACGGAAGCCACCATCACAACGCGATCGCGTCGGCCATCGAATCCTCGAAAGTCGGCTGCGCTAAGGTAGTCGAAAAACGGTAACGGGGCATCCCCCAGGGGTGTGATGGAATCGATGGTGATTCTGGGGGAGATGACATTGGTGACCCGATAAAGAGGAAGGAAGGCGGCCCAACGCACACCGGACGCCACGGCGCTGGCGCCTTGTGACCGTATGCCGTTGTACACGCCACCATAGGCTTCCATCATGGCACCGGTGGTTGGAGCGCCTCGATTCTCGCGAGAGTCGAACCGTAACGCCGCCTCCGTGTAGACGGTTCGCGTAATCCTGTTGGCACCAGGGATGGAAGATGGCTCGAATACCCTGGACAGTTGGTCACTGCCGGCGTCTGGCGCATCATCCACATGACGCGACTTAAGCCCGTTGGACAGCACGAGTACCCAATCGGGGGCCAAGCGCACGCCAACTCCGGCAATCATACGTTGACGACGCTCGCGATACAATCCATTTCGGGATAATTGCAACGGTCGGAATTGGTTACGAGGGTCCTGCTCTGGAGAAGGGCCGAGCCCCATGAATACCAAGTCGGTGCGTCGGTCCTGAAGCCATTCGATGGAAAGGGACAACGGGATACGACAGCCCGAAGTCATCCGAATCCGAGACTCCACGACCGTCGAATCCGGTCCTCCGTATCCGGCCCGCAGGGTGGATGCGAAGTTATCGATGCTTGCGATCATGCGGGCGCCGATGTTCGGCGTGAACCCAGTTTCCACAAAAGCCGTTGGAAACACACCAATTTCATGGTTCTCGCTGTAAAACGTGTCTTTCAGCCGAGGGACCACTTGCTCGTCTTCGATCAGCCCGCTCGCTGCACCAGTCGTGATGAACAGAAGATCCAGCACGTTGCGTGGCAAGTACAGGGCCACATCCGCCACCGTTCGCCCGGACTCGTCGCTTTCGAACGTTTCTCGCTCACGCCCCGTCGCGCTCTTCGGGGTACCCACCACGGGAACCCGTGCTTCATGCTCCTGCTCGGCGCTGGCCCGCATCGAAATGCATAGTATCCATATTAGGATAGAACAGGAAGACCGGAAGCGACGAAGGGCCATAAGCTGCGCACGATGGGAACCAGCAAAGATAGACGCCAGAAGAATCCTTCAAGAAAAGCTGCACCGTGACAACAGCCAATGCAGCTTGTCTCCACAAACCGTCAATGTCCTGATGAATATGCTTGATTTCATCCCGTACGACCCGGATTCACCTTCACGCTAGGAAATGAGCCCACCCAAAACCCGAGGCACAGCAGGGTCAATCTTGACGTATCCGGGGTTTACTCCCTAGGTATCTGCCACGGCGACCCGTTTCCAGAGCCCTGGTCGACCATCGTTACGCTTTTGATGACGGAGCGGGGCGGACCCTTTCGGTGCTCCCCGCCCTCACGGCTCGCTCCTATCGACCTTCCCATGAAGACATCCACAGCGGTCTTTCAATACCTGAACGCCACCTGCCGGGGTTCTGGACAAGTCGTTTTCATGAACAACCCCATCACAGGGTTGCTCAATGTCGCCGCCTTGCTCTGGGCTGCCTATTTTGGTGGAACCACGATCTTCGTGGCCCTGGGAGCCATCCTTGGCACTTTCGTATCCACCATCACCGCCTATCCCTTGCACGCGGATCGCGAATCCATTCGTTCAGGTCTTTATGGATTCAACGGGATGCTCGTCGGAGCAGCCTTGCCCACGTTTCTCGACAACACTCCGTCGATGTGGGCTCTTTTGCTGCTTGCCACCATCACCGTCACCTTCGTCACCATCGCTCTCGAACGCCTGCTGAGCACATGGAAAATACCGGGTTTGACATTCCCTTTCGTGCTTACCAGTTGGATCGTTCTTCTTGCCACCTATCGGTTTACGGCCGCCGCCCCAGCAGGGTTGCCCAAGGCACAATTGATAGCTCCGGCAGTGGCCGTCGATCATGTCTGGACCCTTGGGGATTTTCTGCACGCTTCGTTGACGAGTGTGTCTCAAGTATTTTTCGTCAACAATCCTGTTTCAGGAGCGATTTTTTTGTTCGCTCTTGCGGTGCATTCTCGTTGGTGTGCGCTGCTTGCCGCCTCAGGCGCTGCACTTGCCGTCGTCACCGCTTGGCTCCTTGGCGCCGACCCAACCCTCATCCTCCATGGTCTGTGGGGCTATTCCGCGGCACTCACCGCACCGGCCATCGGATGTATTTTTTTGAAACCCAGCGCGCGATCACTAGCCTTGAGCGCACTCGCCGTAGGCTTTACCGTACTCGTTCAAGCAGCTACCGCCAGCGTTTCGGAAACGGTAGGTCTACCAGCCCTGACGTTTCCTTTCGTCTTGACGACATGGATCTTTCTCTTGGCGAAACCTGGTGTCGAATCTGAATCGGCCGAGCCAAACGCTTGAGCCCTTGTCGACCTGCAGGATGCGGACGATACCGCCAATGATTATCGTCGCACACGGATGCGGTTGACCTTCTCGCTGGTTCATTCGATGCTTGCGTCGTGTCGAACGAACCGGTGTTCGTGGGCCTTGATTGCTCGACCCATGGTGCCAAAGCGATCGCGTGGTCCCTGCAAGGAGAGCCCAAAGCCCAAGCATCGTCTTCTTTTCCTTTGCACAATCCTCACGCGGGTTTTTGGGAACAAGACCCACGCGATTGGCTCGAGGCGTCTCAGCGGGTATTGTCCCAAATAGCTCGCGAGCTTGGGCCACGAGTGGCTGCGATTGCCATCACCCATCAACGGGAAACCATTGTCGGTGTCGACGATGCGGGAAGTCCCGTTCGCCCTGGCATCGTTTGGATGGATGAGCGTTCCCGCGACGATGTCCAACACCTTCGGCAGGTTGTGGGCGCTGATTCCTTTCATGCCATAACCGGCAAGCCTCTATCTCTCACTCCTTCCATCTCGAAAATTCTCTGGGTGCGAAGGTCGGAACCCGATTTTTTTCAAAGAATTGAACGCTGGCTCGACGTTCATGCTTGGCTCGTTCGACACTTCACGGGACAGGACGTGACGGCCGTAGGTTCCGCGGATCCGATGGGACTCATCGATATTTCTCTCGGGCAGTGGGACGATGGCCTGTTGGCGGTCGCCGGACTCGACCAGCGATCGGTGCCCCGATTGGTTCCTTCGGGCCATATCGTGGGAAAGTTGACGAACCAACAGGCTTCCGTGATGGGATTTCCCTTTCCCATTCCCATCGTGGCGACTGCGGGGGACGGACAAGTAGCAGCGCTTGGGGCTGGTATCCGGGACTTGCGCACGGCGTATATGAATCTGGGTACGGCCATCGTTGCGGGCGTGGTGTCACGAACGGCTTGGAAGGACCTTGCGTTTCGCACGATGGTCGGGGCGGAGTCAGGGACATATTTGTTGGAAAGCGACTTGAAGGGCGGAACGTTCTGTATCGATTGGCTGAGCCACAAGCTGTTGAACGGGCGTGTTGGTGTTCCACAGCTCGAACAAAATGCAGCATCGATTCGCCCCGGTTCCGAAGGGCTGATGTGGGTGCCCTACCTCGCGACAGCTATGAATCCCTATTGGGATGATAATGCGAGCGGGCTTGTCGTGGGACTGCGCGGCGACCACGGACCAGCCCATATCTTTCGGGCCATTCTCGAAGGAATCGCCTTCGAACAACGTCTTCAACTCGAGGGGATCGAACGGGTTTCCCACGAGCGGATAGAGATAGTTCGCGTCCTTGGCGGCGGCGCACAAAGCGATTTATGGTGTCAAATTCTGGCAGATGTACTGAATCGACCGGTCGTACGAACGAAACAACCAGAGACAACATCGTTGGGAGCGGCCATGCTTGCGGCTATCACCCTTTCCGCTCTTCCCTCGCTTTCGGAAGCCATCCACGAAATGAGCAAAGAGGACAAGGCCTTCGAGCCCGGAACCAGCAAAGATCTTTACGCACGGTTGTACTCCGAGGTCTATTCGCACCTCTACCCTTCCGTTCGAACGTCGATGTCCAACCTGACGAAGATCCTTCGTAACCCTTGATCCGTCGTCCCCATCGCCTTCTTGTTCGCCCTACGGAAGACACATAGTCTCGTGCTACCCTAGTCGACATGAGACAGCGGCTATTTCGTCGTTATCGGTGGCTCAAAGGGATCGCTGTCGTTCTCACCATCCTTTTCGTTGGTTGTGACGATGAGGCTGATGGAGCGAAAGACACCGGATCTGGGTTGGGAGGATCGGCAGGCAGTGGTGGGTCGGGAGGAGGTCATGGTGGAACAGGTTCGGCGGGGACCGTACCCACGGAGCCGGTAACGCTCGACCCCTCGGATTTTACCTACCAGCTCGAAGAAAGCAGGGAGGACCTTGTGCTGTGGACGACTCCGGCCACCCACAAGCTTCGAACGATCGATCGTCCTGCTCCCACGATCCGGTCGGGGCTGCATTTGAGCGCGGCTCGTCGGGAATTCGAACCCGTTCAACTCATCGTGGGCCCAGCCAGCGGCACGGTATCGGCGCATGTCGAGCCGTTTTCAACTCTTGGTTCTGGACAACGGGTACAGCTTTCGGTCGTTCGTTACGAAAACGGTTGGGGCGAGTACCTCGATCCGGTCACCGGTGCCATGCCGCTGTCCGAAGGGTACGGCCTTGGCCTCTGGCTTACCGTATATGTGCCCGACGATGCTTCCGCGGGCGACCACACGACTACGCTCACGCTGACACCAAATCATGGCTCGCCGATCGTGGTACCGATTACGCTCCATGTATTTGATTTTGCCATTCCGGAAACGATTCACTTTGCGAGCCAGCTCAATGTCAACATCAGCGCGTTGATTCCCGAAGGCGGCAAGGAACAAGTCGTCAAAGATATGCTGTTCGAGCATCGATTGACGCCAAAAAGCGTGACGTGGCCGAGCGGTTTCAACTGGAACATCACATGGGATTCATCTGCCTCACCCAACCGCTGCGAGATTTTTTTTGATGAGCCGGACGAGGGAGAGGCGTATTCCATCCAGCATCTTGCTAGAAAATACATTCATGGACAGGGATGGAATGGGATTGGATTTCCCAATGCCATGATCTTTCAATTCGTGGACAACGCCACACCTCGTCCCGACACATTCTGCGGCATTGCTCGTGGCGATCATCTTGGAACCGTGGCGTACAACAACGAGTGGTCTCAGTTTCTCTCCGCTCTCGACACCTATCTCGTCAGTCACGGATACGAACAAAAAGCCTATTATTACGTGCAAAATGAACCGCAAAACGACGCGGACCATGCTCTTGCCAACCATCTATGCCGTTTGACGAAAGCGGCGGCGCCTCATTTGCGCATTGCGGTGAGTGACGAACCCAAACCCGAGATCGCCGAACACCCCAACGGTCCCTGCGGATACGATATTTGGATCGCGCACATACGAGAATACAAAGAATCCTACGCGTGGAAGCGGCAACGCGAGTACGGAGAAAAGGTATGGTTCTACAGTTTGGACCACGATCCCGATCCATATTTCAATCCAACGCGAGTCGATGTTCAGGGTATGCATCAGCGGATCATTCCGTGGGCGGCGTGGGTTCATCGGATCACCGGCTGGGCGTATTATGATGGTGGGAGGTTTTTCGACGGCTCTCGGCCTACGATTCGCGCCGAACTATTGCGAGAAGGGTTCGAGGATTACGAGTACTTATTTCTTGCCAATGGCGGCAATCACCCCAGGGTAGATGAAACGAGCAGCGTCGATGCCACGGTCAAAAGTGTGGCTTCGAGCATGTCGAGTTGGAACGACGATGCTGACGCGTTGATGGTGCTGCGTCATGAACTCGGGCGCTATCTCGAGGGATCGCGCGATACGCTCCCCGTGCTTGAAGCACAAGGAAAAGCGCATCCACGAGCTTCGTACTATCTCAACTTCCAGGATCCGGCGGGCCCACCCACTGCCGAGCCATTGGTGGTGGATGGAAAAACTTATCGGAAGGTCGGTTGGAGTCCTTGGGACGACGAGCAAGCGTTCGGCTGGTTTGGAGAGAACATCGGCAATAGCGAAATCCTCCGGTCGGGCTATGACGATGTAGCGGGCTTCAACGAAGTCGAACGAAGCTATATTTACGATGACTACGGGCGAAACAACCGCTTCGAATTCGGTCTGGAAAACGGTGTCTACGAAATCACGATAGGGGTAGGTCGTGCGCGGCGAGGTTATCCGCACGATCCGCATACGGCGATCATCGAGGGGACACGAGTCATCGACGATGAAGTCACGACGGAGGAGGCTCCGATGATCATTCGCAAGCAGAAGGTGACGTTGATGGATGGCAAGCTGACGCTGGAAGTGGGAGGCAAGTCACCGAGCACCAATGATTGGGCTTATACTTTCCTTTCTTTTTTGTGGATCGAGCCCACGCAGTGATCCTCGCTTTCGTTCACCATGTCCGAAGCCAGTGGATGCCAACAATGGCTGGTGATAGGTTCGTTTTCCTTCGAAAATGGATCGTGCGAACGTGAAGGAGGGTGTGGTGGAACCAGCGGAAACAAAACCATCCATTCGGCACTTCTCGCTCATTCGGGACTTCACGGTCGCGGACTTCATCACCTTGGCGAATGCGTCATCGGGTATGGGCTCGGTTCTTGCCGTGATGCAGCACCTCGTCACGGGGGAATCGAAATACTTGTGGGTCGCCTTTGCGCTTCTGCCTTTCGCGTTGGTATTTGATTATCTCGACGGTCGGATTGCACGATGGCGTTGCATGTCTTCCCTATTGGGAACTCAACTCGATTCTCTTTCTGATTTGATCTCCTTTGGCGTAGCGCCCGCGTCGTTGGCATTTGCCGTGGGCATGCGTGGCGGGTGGGATGCGCTCGTATTGCTGTATTTTGTTGCGTGCGGCGTGGGTCGTCTGGCGAGATATAACGCCACCTGTGCCGACCTATCCGACGAGACGGGTAAGGTGCGGTATTTCGAAGGGACGCCGATTCCGACGAGTCTACTTCTCGTCGCGGTGCTCTCTGTGCTCACCGCATACGGATATACATTGGATCGTTTACCGCTGGGCGTGTGGACCTTGGGTCCGATGCAGCTTCATCCCTTGGTCTTGATGTATGCGGTGAGTGGATCGGCCATGATCAGCAAGACGCTTCGTGTTCCGAAGATTTGACATGGGTTGGGTCCATGACGCTTTCCAGCCCTAATTGGCCGCAGGCTGCCCCGACATCCGCACCTCCGGAATAACGGCGAACCACGGGAATGCCGTGGGAAGCGAGACGTTCTCGAAACCGTTCGGCTTGCTCGGGTTCACTAGGAACAAATGGGTCGGAAGGTCCTATGGGGTTATAGGCGATCAAGCTTATTCGTGGCGCCATCCCTGCTTGCTGAACGTACGCGTCGACGAGCGCAAGGAAAGCGTCCGCATCGCTTTCATGATCATTGATTTCCCGCAACAAGGTGTAGGAAAGCATGGTCGCGATACGTGTTGTTTTTGCGTGTTGCGCAACGATTGCAAGCACATTGTGCAGTGGATTGGCGACTTCCACGGGCATCAGAGCACGGCGTTTGATCGGATCGGCATGTCCGATGGAAATGCCGATTCTTGTTCGCGGCAATGCTTGCAACAATACGGGCAAAGGTTTGATCAATCCTGCGGAGCTTACGGTGATCGCTCGCCCATCGATCGCCTGAAGGCTTGGATCGGTCATGACACGAATGGCTTGAACGACTGCACTAACGTTGGCGAGGGGCTCGCCCATGCCTTGGAAGACGACCCCGTGGACTCGTCCATCGGTGGGAAGGTCATCGCGAACTTGACGAACTTGATCGACGATTTCCCAGGCGGCAAGATTTCTGCCCGTGCCGAGTCTGGCGGTGGCGCAAAAGGCGCAACCGAGAGCACAGCCAGTTTGCGACGATACACAAACGACGAAACGGCCTGGTTTCTCGAGGGGAATACGAACCGCCTCCACCAGCAGGCCATCTAGCGTTCGAAATCCATATTTGATGAACGGATCAAGCGCACTTGGACGTCGTGTCACCCGCTCGAGCTGGTGCATGGGAACGGCATCGCGGACGCGTTGGAACGAATCCCGTCGAATCCCCGCGGGAGCATGGGGGGGCAACGAGCCCGTGCGATGAACGATAGACAGCAAACGCCGGGCCTCGGACATCTCGAGGCTTGGAAAACGCGTAATTAAATCCTCGGGCAACACCGACAGCAAAGAAGGTTCCGACACGACGTCGGCAACCATAGCGCAATCGGCGCAATGGGCGGAGCGGATCCTTGGGTCCAAGGCGCCGTTGATTTCAGGTGCCTGGACAGCAGCTCTTGGCTGATTGCCAAATCATCTTTGCGACTAGGGCCATCGCAAGCTAGCTTGCCACCGGTGCTCGGTCTGTCGTTCACAGAAATCGTGGTGGTTCTTCTGGTTGCCGTCGTGGTCATTGGTCCACGCCAGCTCCCAGTCATGCTTAGAACGGCAGGGCGTTGGATCGCGAAGTTGCGACGGATGGCTTTCGACATGCGTACGCAAAGCGGGATCGACGATATTTTGCGCAAGGAGGGGCTCGACAAGGACCTTCGTCAGCTACAAGCGTTGATGCGTAGGGGCAACGTGCTCGATGCGTTAGCCATCGATGTGGATGCGGAGATTGCGCGAGAAAAACCTTCAAAAACGGATTCTGAAAGGTTGCCGTTGCGCGAGCCCGACGACCTGGACATGCGGGATCGGGAGTATCCCGTGGCAGGGGTGGACGCTTATGGCCTCGGAATGGATGATTTGGATCCGTACCGAATGCTCGACGAAAAACGTGGTTTGGATGAAGCGGAACCCGCGGGGCCACAGAGTTTGGATAGCTCGAAGGATTCATCGCACGATTCGTTTTCGGATGACAACATCGACGTGAAACGAGCGGACTCGGATCAGGCGAAAGCATGACGGAAAATAGTGGCGAGAAAACGATGACCTTTTGGGAGCACCTGGACGAACTCCGTGTGCGTGTCCGTCGTGCTCTCATCGCCTTTATTTTGACTTCGGTCGCGGCATGGTACGCCCGCGAATACGTGCTGGCGGTGTTGGTTTATCCTTTTCAAAAGGCGTGGCTCCAACAGAACTTACCGGGCTCTCCGCAGCTTCATTTCGCAGCACCAAGCGATGCATTCGTAGCTTATGTCAAGCAATCGATGATTGCAGGGGCGGTATTCGCGGCGCCCTTCATTTTTTGGCAGTTGTGGGCATTCATTGCACCGGGCCTTTATGCGAAAGAAAAGAAAACGGCGCTGCTATTCGTGGTTTTTTCCACGCTATTGTTTGCGATGGGTGGCGTATTCGGTTGGACCGTGGCGTTTCCTACCGCGTTCGGTTATCTGCTGAGTCTTTCTGGTTCGGTGGGCGCCGATAGCGTCGCGATCACACCCACCGTGATGATGACCGATTACTTGGACTTCGTGGGTCGATTGCTATTGGCGTTCGGAATCATCTTTGAAATACCACTCGTATCCCTGTTTTTATCGATGTCCGGCATCATCAATTACAAACAAATGTGGAAGTTCGGGCGCTGGTTCGTATTGATTGCCTTCACGCTCGGAGCCGTACTCACGCCTCCCGATGTCACGAGCCAGCTCGTCATGGCGATTCCCATGTGCTTGTTGTACCTGGTGTCGATTGGACTCGCCTATGTGTTCGGTCGAAAGCCCGCCGCTTGATGTGTCCAGCCGTCGGCTCGCCATGTCAGACACCCCGTGCCTACCGCTCGTGTCTGTCAAGTCGTTATTGCAAGAATTTGCATAAAGCACGTTTCTGAGGTCGTTGGCCACCAGCATGGCGAAGACTCTGGTATCGTGGTGAGAATACGCATGTCTATTCGCGCCACAGGGGAGTTGCTGAACCACGCATTGGTCGACCGCCTGACAGCGGACATGGCTTCGGCCGTGCGACGACGACCCGCCCATGAGGTGCGTCTCGCGGGCGTCCTTCGAGCGCTAACGCAATACAGCACAGCGCTTCGTGGCGCGGTCGCAGCGGGAATGGAAACGCTCGTTCGTCGCGGCTCCTACGATCGAAGCCTTTATATGGCAGGTATTCGCGCTTTGGGAGAGATCGACGACGAACGCGCGGGTACTTTGCTCAGCAAAGCACTCTTATCGTCAGAAGAGGCGGGTGGCATGGCGACGCTTTGCGCGGCAAGCTTTTCACGCCATCCACTGGCGGCCGACCCCCTTGCCAAAGTGGCCACGAGCCGTCATCCCCATCTTGCATTTCTAGCAGAAGTGGCCCGCGCTGCCCGAGGCGAATGCGATGGAACGCACATGACGGCCATCGCTCCGAAGATCAAAGAAAGCCATCGAATAACCATGTGCGAACGGGTTTTCGTTCCGCTTTCGCGATTCGACCGTTTGCCCGCGACGGTTGCCCCTGCCCTCGCGATACTACGCGATGCCGAACGGCATCTTGGCCGTTGGTTGGTTCTTGCACAAATTGCCACTCGCTGTTCCGATCCCGCGCCATTGGCGGAAGCTCGGGACCGAAGCAAGGCCGGTCCTTCCAGTGCGAGAGCCGCTTGGTCCTTCGTGGCGTGGGCATTGTCGGGAGAGACCGAACCTCCCACGGCGCGCCCCACGGCCGAACTCATTGCCAGACTCAGTGACCGTCCCACCGCGGATCGAGACTCCGCTTTTCTGTTCCGCCTCGCGGCCGTACGGGCCCCCACCTGCCGCAGTATGCTTGAAAACACTGCGAAATCCGCACCCTTAGAAGAGGAAGGGGCCATTCGCGCCGCGTGCTTTCTTGTCAAAGACTATGACCGCAAGGATTTGCGCGACGCTCTCATCGTCACTGCCAAAACCGCAAAACGCGAAGATCTTCGCGGGTTGGCCATGGCGGCCCTTTGGGATGCCGGGGACAAATCTACATCGTTCGCTCTTGCGAAACCCGTCTCTCGTTCACGCTCTCTCCCCACCGCGGCCTGGGCCGGACTCATCCAAGCCGCTCACGAGCATCAGTGGGATCACCAACTCATGGACGAACCCACCTTTCGTCGATTGCAATGGGGATGGTTAGAATAGCTCTTACAACCTCGTTGGCCGCCTTATCTCTTGGCATCGCCGCTGCTCCCGCTTTGGCCGACCAACCGCAATCTGTCGTAGTCATCGTCGACGACGATGACGATGACGGCAACTTTGAGCCAGATCTCCTGCAAAACAAGGCTATTCCTCCCCCAGACCTGGTCGAATTGCCCAACCTATCCGCCTTCAGCGGCAAACCAATTCCATCAACCGATGCCGTTCGTTTCGTTCATCAGGGAAAGCCGTTGGCGGTAGGTACCCCTTTACCTTCCCGTGATGTGAGGTTGCAGGCTCTTGTTCCCGGTCAGCACGTGGTCACGTTTGCCTCCCATCCGCTACACGTTCGAGCCATTCGAATCATGGCTCTCGATGGTGCTTCGAAACCCGTAAGTTTCACCTCCTCCCATGCCTCGTTTCAAAGGACGCCTCCGGATCGCATCGACGACGTAACGCGTCCCCATGGGGATCCTGATGCCTTGCGTTTTGTGCTGGTAGGGATGAAACGAGATCTGCCTGAGCATGTGAGGATTGATTCACGAGCGCAAGACGGCACGCTCGTGGACACGCTTCAACGAGCAAAGCTCGTAGATGTTCCCTGTCCACCGGGCACAGCGCGGGAGTTGCATTGCCGAAGTACATGGCCGGTGCGGGTAGTATCTGATCCCATGGACCAATCACATCCGTTGGTTGTGGATCGTTCGGTCCGGGCGGTTCTTGGAGGAGGTCTTGTCGTTCGGGTGGGGGATCTCGCGCAGCAGATTCGCGTGGGAGGGCCCCGTTCCACTCGTTATGGTCCCATCCAACGGCTCAAAGGAAACCTTCGCATCACCGTTCCGCGCACCTGGCCCGGGGGCGTACCCGTGTTGGATTCGGACTCGGCGGCCGCCATGGACATGGCGCGGGAGCAATTTGCGGGTGCCAGTGCAATCTGGGCGCAGTGTGGCGTTACCTTCGGGGAGCCGGGGCCGGACACGATCCGATTGCTCGACCCGCCTCCTCCTTTTCTACTCGCGATCGGCTGTGGGCTCGGACTTCCCGCTTCGGGCGGAGTCGTGCGTTTTTCGATCGAGGACCAATCGCTGCAAGTGCCTGTGCCAGCAGGATTTTCCCCCGAACAAGCGGCGCGGCGCATCGCCCGTGAAATCGAAGCCATGGGCTTTCGCGTCACTCGCTCTTCCAATGCCAGAATTGGCCCCGGTGCTTTGCCAGAAGTCGATCTTATGGTTTTCCGACAGGATGGCACGCCGGCCCATCTCGCGAGTGTGCAAGGGGAGCCTTTGACGACGGACCCAACGCTGGCCGTTTGTGTGGGGCGCGTGGACTTTGCCCAGGGGCTTCGCCACTTTCTCGACCTGGATTCCATGACGGGTACGGTGGAGGAACGAACCTTATTGAAGTGGTTCGATGACCGGGATCCGCGAACGCTCGACGCGGTCTTCATCCCGGCTTTCGGCAGGGGGGGAGGTCGAATCGGCGAATCGTTCATCGGCACGGACCGTTCCACGCTGCGCAACATGGTGTTGGTGGACCGGGTCGGACTGAGTGCCTCGAACGCCTCTCACACGCTCGCACACGAACTAGGCCATGTTTTGTTAGACGTTCCCGGCCATCCCGACGATTACGGGTTGGACACGCCGACGTTGTTGATGGACTCGGATGCGGCCAATGCTTCTTCTTTTGGCCCACGGCGATTGAGAATCGAAGATTGCGAGCGTATGTGGCAGCAATCGGGCCCCCGAGCACCGGTGGCTCTGTTGCGTCCTTGGCCTTTTCAACCGCTTTCCAAATAAGCGAATGTAGTCAAATAGCAGCCGATTCCAGACACACGCTCTTGCCAATCTCCCAAGGATTTTGCGGGAAAGGCCACACGTTCATCGCCGCTGCGGGGTGAGCCTGGTGGAGCTTCGTTGCTATGATTCGAATCGTTGGTTGCCTAGGGCCGGTGTTCCCCGCTACACTTGCAATATGTGTCCATCGATCCGTGTTGGTGTTGCGAGCCTGTTGACCGCATTCGTCGTGACTGTCGGATCCGTGGCTCATGCGAAAGATGGCGGGCCTGCGTGGCCCGAGGCCGGCACGGATTCCGGTCCATCCACCATCACTCCTGGAGCCATTCTCGCCTATTATTGCGGCGATGCGGACATGCAATGCATGATGGCTCCCATCGAGTTCGAGCATGTCCATGACTTGGCACCGTGGCTTCCGGACTGGGATACAGGGTGGGTTCCCAAGAACTTCGAACAGCTTCAGGTTCGTTTCACGCTGAAAATCCCAGCCGATACGGAAGTCAAGATGGGCGGAAAGTTCCGCGCTACGTGGCCTTCGCCCATCACCATGGCCACGCCAGGAGACCGTTTCAACGGCTTTTTGAAGATTGATTATGGCCTTATCGTGAAAGCCGAGGGCAAGATCGACGTGTCGGTTTTGGGCCAACACATCACGTGGCAAGGCCCCTTACCGTATGTGCCTGAGGTCGATTTTCACTTGCTCGGTCAGAATCAATTCGATTCCTGGGCATTCAAACCAGACACGGTCACCGCGAGCGCGTTCACCAAACAGATTCGACTCTTTAGAATCAACGTATTGTACCTCGCCAAAATTCCGAAAGAGATTGCCGAAGGCGGCGTGGAACTCGACGTGCGAGGAGAGCTTCAGGCCACGTATTTCACAGAAAAAATGGTGATTGATCCCACGGTAGCCCCCATCACCACGGCAGGAGGTGAGACGCTCCATAACTTCGTGGGTGGTCCTTACGTTGAAGTGGATGTCCATCCCGAAGGACGGATCGACTACGATGGCATCATCCATCTCATCCCAGCCTTTTACATCGAGGTATTGGGCAAGGATTTCAAGATTCCGTTTTACGATTACCCATTGAATATCACGGACTTGCTCAATCTGAATTTGGCGAGCAAGATCGTTTTCAAAAAGGTCCGGATCCATGTACCGCTTCCCGACATTCCTGCCTTCGAACAGCCTGCGATCATGGACTTTGGTAAGGTCCCCGTGGGTTCCGGAGAAAAGCTTGCCATCGTGATTCCGAATTACGGAGAAGCCAAAGCACGAGCCGTCGGCGAGGTGGAAGCATCCAAAGCCAATATATTCAAGATGCTGTCGTCCGCGACGATGATCAACCCCGGGCAGAGCGGGGAGATGGTCGTCCGGTTCACGCCCAAAAAGATTGGGAAATATGAAGCCAAGCTTACGGTGCGCTCGAATGATCCGGACCTGCCGGAGCAGACTGTGATGCTCAAAGGGCAAGCGCTCGACCCGAATGACCCTGACTTGCCCGAGAAAGATGCCGGTAAGGATACTAAGATTCCGGAGGCTTCCGGTTCGTCTGAGGATGTACAAGACGATGGTGGCTGCGGATGTCGGCTCGCGCCCCACCAAACGTCGACGTCGTGGTTGGGTTTGCTTGGATTGACCGTGCTTGGTGTTGCCAGAAGGCGAAGCCGAGTTCAGAAAATGCAAAGGGTTTAGGAGGCAAAGTTTTTCATGCGCTATTCTTATCGGATGCCGAGGGCCTCACGCACTGCACTGCTTCTTTGGATTACGACCACGTCTGTGCTTGCCGCCTCCTGGTCTTTTGCACAAGACGGCGGAGCGGGAGCCGGCGGAGCGGGGGGCTCCGGCGGTGGAACGAGCTTACCCTGTGATCCAAACACCCTTTGGTGCTCGAACGGTGCCATGGCACAAATCGTCGAGTCTTCCGACCGACTTCAAGGGGATATCGACACCGGCTGGATACCGGCTTGCAAACCCGCCACCTCTACCGGGCATTGCAAAGACGAAAAAATCCAATTCCGTGCCCAGCTTGCCTTCGACAAAATCAAAACTGGCGGGCCCATTTACACCATCGACATGAAGAAGGGGACGAAAGTCGATGCTCGATGGCCGGACACCGATTGGATCGACCTGACGTTACCATCAGGGGGAGCAACCGACGGCACGTTCAAAGTAGCGCATACCCTGACGCCCGAAATCGCACTGTATATCGATACACCCGTATATACCGGCGAGATCAAGATGGATGCCTCCGTGCTCATCAACTATCTGCCAAACGCCCAATTCAACTACACAGCGTTGAACTCAACCAAGTTCCGGCCATGGGCCTTCGACTTGGTAACGCTCAACGTCAAAGGAAGCGATCTCAATAACTCGAAGCTCTTTGGCATTACCTTTGGGCAAATCACCGATATTCTCGGCGTCAACGGTATCGATGATTACGTCGATGGTTCGTTCAGTTTCAATGCCACTACGGACACGGACTTCAAATACCAAACCACGCAAGTCAACATCAGCGGAGCTACCGGCCCGATCACCTACGCCGACGGAAAAACGCAGGTCATGAGTCCCGATGGGGACTACCTCGAGGTGCAAGGCAACACACAAGGCGTCTTGCGATACTCGGGCACCATCGAATTTCTGCCCGTGATCAACATCAATTCGATTGGTGGTGTTGGCGTGAGCCTGAACTTCCCGATCAGTGTCGGAATGAAGTATAAATTCGGCTCCGGCGCCATCCCCGTCTCCTTCCCCAACGAACTCGTTCATATCCCCCTGCCGAACGTTTTCGTTCCCTCGACCCCCAGAAACTTCGGAACCGTATCGACGGGGTCCAAATCCGAGACCCAGAAGGTGACCATCGAAAACTCCGGCGAATTAGGAGCTTTGCTCGAGTTTTCCAGCAGCAGTTCCCAATTCAAAATCGTCGGCGCCAACGCCATGGAACTGGCCCCCGATGGGGATAGCTACGATCTCGAAATCCGTTTTCAACCCACCAAGTCCGGCAAACAAACCGGAAAAATCATCGTAAAAAGCAACGATCCGGATACACCAACCCAAGAGTTCAACGTCACTGGCTATGGTGAAGGCGCGGATTTGCCCGATCCGGATCCAGATCCAGAGGAAGGCACCGGAGGCAAAGGCGGCGGCTCCTCCTCCTCAGGCTCCGTATACGACAATTCTTCGGACGACGGCGGATGCGGATGTCGCGTCCCGTCGCAAGCACAAGGCTCCGCCGCGGCCTCCTTGGCGCTCCTTGGTCTTGTCGCCATTGGCCTTCGGAGGCGTCGACGATAACCCTTCGCGGCCTTTCTCCGCAGATGCGAACGCCACGATTCCTTGATAAGGTTTCGCGGGCACGGGTTCTGCCGTACTGTTTCATCCCATCATGATCGCTTTCAACCCAATACCAGCATTGGCATGGGAGGATGCTTGACTATCAAGGATACGAAAAAACACGGCGCGTCTCACGACAACCCCACGGAACACAGCCCCCGACGAAACGCTCGACCGGTGCTGCGCGTCTCTCATGGCACGAAACAATCCGATGCTCGTCCGGCTCCACCACGAGTTGGCGTTGCCAGGACTTCGACACCACCAGGTCCACAAGACGAACCTTTTCGGCCTCCCCGTCGTAAACGAGCCACCGCCGAACGCCATTCCTCGGATACCGTTCACACAGCCCTTGCCATTGCTCGTGCCGCGCTGGAGAAAAAAGCCCTCAATCTCGAAATCATCGATCTCGTTGGAAAAGCCGATTACGCCGATTACCTCGTTCTCATGTCCGCCAACTCCGATCGGCATGTGCGCGCCATCGCCGAAGAAATCGTGAACGAACTGCGAAAACAAAAAAAACGACCGCTATCCGTAGAAGGATTGAATGTGGGGACCTGGGTTCTTCTCGATTTCGGTGATGTGGTCGTTCACGTATTTCAAAGCGCAACCCGCGCACTATACGACATCGACGGCCTTTGGCTCGATGCCGCTCGCGTCCCTGTTTCCGCGGAGCCAACCGCGGAACAATCCTGATCCGGATAGATCGTGCGATTGCTCATCATCGCGGCTGGAAAAATCAAAGAACGCGGACTTCGCGACCTCATTGATGATTACCTCGATCGAGTCGGACGCCACGTTCGATGTCAAGAAGTAGAACTGCGCGACACCAAAGACATGGAATCCTCCTTCCGATCGTCGATTCCTCCGGATGCGTTCACCATCGCCTTGGAAGTCGATGGCGAAGCGCTCACCAGTGAGCAGTTGTCTCGTCTGATGGTCAAGCGCGGAAGCGAAAACAAAGGAATCGTGGCGTTCTTGATCGGTGGAGCCGATGGGCTTCCCCCTCGCTTGTCCCAACAGGCCCATATGCGTTTGAGCCTGTCGAAGATGACGCTTGCCCACCGCGTGGCTCGGGTCGTGCTTGCAGAACAGCTTTATCGAGCGGTATCCATCTGGAAAGGCGAACCCTACCACCGCCCATGACCCCCCACGAATCATCATCGACGAGGAATCTCATGACAACCCCAGGGCCTGATGAATCCGAAACCCGAGAAGCGTTGGCGGCGGCAGCCCAATGGGTCGCCACCTACCTTCAAGAATCCCATCGCTATCCCGTCCTTTCCACGATTCGTCCCGGGCAGATCGCTCAGAGCCTCGCGCAACATCCACCAGAGCATGGCGAGCGACTCGAAAAGCTGCTGCGCGATGTCGATACGCTCATCATGCCCGGCATCACGCATTGGAATCATCCAGGATTCTTCGCCTACTTCGGCATCACCGGTTCCGCACCTGGCGTGATGGGAGAATTCATTGCCGCAGCGCTCAACGTCAATGCCATGTTGTGGCGAACCTCACCCGCTGCCACGGAACTCGAACAACGCACCCTTCGTTGGGTCGCGCAAATGATGGGCCTCCCTGACACCTTTTTTGGCGAGATCCTCGACACGGCTTCCAGCTCCACGTTCTGCGCTCTTGCCGCCGCACGCGAGGCCGCGGGACTCGATATTCGTAACCGCGGGATGGCCGGCCGTTCCGACCTGCCTCCCCTGGCGATCTACACCTCCTCCGAAGCCCATAGCTCCGTCGACAAAGCCGCCATTGCCCTCGGTTTTGGCCGGGATTTCACCCGGCGTATCGAAGTGGATGACGCCTATCGTATGCGGCCGGACCGTCTATCCCAGGCCATCGAATCCGACCTGGCCAAGGGTATCCGTCCGATTGCCGTGGTGGCCACGACAGGCACGACATCCACGACAAGCGTGGACCCCGTCCGAGCCATCGCAGATATCTGTCAACAACACGACCTTTGGCTACACGTCGATGCCGCTTATGGCGGAAGCGCCGCCATCGTCCCCGAATTGCGCTGGGTCCTCGAGGGTTGCGAGCGCGCCGACTCGCTGGTGACCAATCCGCATAAGTGGATGCTCACGCCCATCGATTGCAGTCTGTTGTACACACGCCACCCCGATGCCTTGAAACGGGCCTTTTCGCTGGTCGCTGATTATCTTGCCACCGACGACGGAGATGTCACCAACCTGATGGACTATGGTCTGGCATTGGGACGTCGTTTTCGATCGCTGAAGCTCTGGTTCGTCATTCGGGCTTATGGTCGATCGGGAATCGCCCACATCATCGAGCGTCACGTGGCGTTGGCGAATGAACTCGCAACGCAAATCGACGATACTCCCGGCTGGGAACGACTGGCCCCTACCCCACTTTCTACCGTGTGTTTTCGCCATGTTCCCCCATCGCTGAAAGACGCGGACGCGCACAACCAGGCGATCGTGAACAAGGTCAATGCCTCGGGGGAGGTGTTCGTATCCTCGACCAAACTGCGAGGTTCTTTCGCCATTCGACTGGCCATCGGCAACGCCTCCACGCGGCGCCAACACGTGCAGCGAGCTTGGGAATTGCTACAAAAGGCCGCGGCCGAAACGTCCTCTCCATGACCGCGACCATTACATAACCTGTTGTTTTTATTATTCTATTCCCTCGGGTTATCACAGGTTGCGATACACCACGATACGAACCACCGAAGCGCGACCTTGATGATAGCGCCCCTCGCGCAACTCCACTTCCTGTTGTTCCAATCGTTCGATGCGACCCATCGCGAAGTCTTGTCGCAAATCGTCGATCCGCACCAGCATGGTAGGGTCCTTGGGTCCCCCCGAAGAAAAGCGGAGTTGATCGCTTGAAAAGTATTCAGCGATGAACACACCGTGGGGACGTAGCGCGCGCAGCGCCGCGTGATGCATCCGGATTCGTTCTTTCGGGGGCAAGTGAACGAAGATGGCGATGACACCATCGTATCGGTTTTCTTCGGGCTCGAACGTTGTCAGGTCCGCGAGGATGGGTTCGACACGCACGCCTTGAGCCCGTGCCAATTCTCGGGTGCGCTGCAGACCAGCGCTCGCATAATCGAGTGCGCTGACGTTCATTCCTCGTTTGGCGAGAAACACGGCATTGCGCCCCTCCCCTTCCCCCAGACACAGCACGTCGGCCGCGGGAACGAAACGGTTTACCTCGGAAACGAGAAAGTCATTCGGTTCGGTCCCATACGCGGGCTCATTTTCAGCGTATCGCTTGTTCCAGAAATCGACGCTCATCGATGGTCGGCGCTCCTTTGGCCCTCCGATGCCGAACGGATGCTCGAGGTTGCCAACCAGCGGCCTCTCCAACACAGACGATGATCGATAGACAAAGGTGCGACGAGCGTTCAACGACGCCATCCCGCGGGCGCTCCGAGGGCGGAAACGATACGAATGGCGCTCGAGCGAGACATCGCCCCTGGGTTCAACCCTGGTTTTCCTTCCGGAACCGGCTCTTTTCGTTTTTCGAAATACGCCTGCCATACCTGATGCGGATAGCTCGAACCGGGTTTTCGAAACGTCATCGGTTGAAGCTCGAACACGGCTTGCCCCGCGTTGGCTTCCACGAAGATGTCGTACAGCAGTTCGGAGCAATAATACGCCCCATTGTTCATCATAAATGCTTCATCGTAGGGCATACCAAGACGCTTTCGCGCAGCTTGGATGGCGGGGGAAATCAAATGACGAAGGGGAGGACGAAGGCGGCCCACCAACACCTTGGGTTGCCCTTGCGCATCATGACTCCTGGACAGCAATTGCTGCACGGGGACTTCCACGACCCCTTGTGCATAAGCCTCGATCACCCATACATCACCGTCTTGCACGCGCGAGACGATGGCCACGTGGGATAGCGATGCTCCGTGAGCGCCCTGCGTGACGGCTTCGATGGCATCGCAAAGGGGGCCGCAATCGAGGTCTTGAAACAAGATATCACCCACTTCGAAGTGAAACGGCTCCGAAGGGGAAACAGGGCGACAGGCAGGCATCATCATCAGGCTCGAGGCAAAGACGATCTCAAACGCCAACGATAAAGCGCGAGACATCCACTGCCGTTTCGACGACCCATTCCCGATCGCGGGCTGAAAGCAGCTTCGAGCGCCCGTCTTCGTTACCCACGGCACGGTTCATCGCTCCCGCGATTTCGAGTCGGCGGCCAAATAGTCGAGCATCTCGGCCCACTCGGCCTCGGAGAGTTTGACGCGCGAACGATGGCGCTTCAGTTCGGCTTCGAGCTCGTCGCGAGGCATCGAACCGGGCTCGATGCGCGTATGACACGATCCGCATTTGGACTTGTGGATGGCGGCGATTTTGGCGAATCGTTCCGGTTTCTCGGCATCGGTTTTCGGTGGAGTCGAGGTTCCGCACCCAAGCGCTGGCAATCCCAGCCCAAGCAAAAACGGCATGCACAAGACGGTCATGACCTTGTTCATAGCTGCAACCCTACGACACTGCGTATCCACACGTGACCATACTTATCATCGGGCTGCACCGCACGCTTCATCCCATCGAGTCGCGCGTAGGCCGCCGTGGACCACCACAATTTTCCCCAGATGAAGGCGAAGGCGGGCCCGACGAAATGGTGCGGATCGGCGTTGAAGCCGTCTTTGCCGAGCTTGGCATGCATCCAATACTCCGCTCCCAATCGAAACACGGGAGTCAACGCATAGCTCGCTCCGAACGTCGGGTTCAGGATGGGATAGACTCGTTCTGAATAGCGCTCTATCTCCTGTTCGAACCATAGATTCGTGATGAGCTGGAGTTGGCCGATATCCTTTTCGAGAATAATTTTTTGCTCGAACTCCAACTCATGCCGTAGTTCAGCGACTTCGAGGTAAAAAGCGACGTCCACCGGCCAATCCCCAGCTTCCGCCAGACGGAAGCGCACCCGCTGCTTGGTGCCATCCAGACCGAGCGCTCCCCCAGGTTTTTGCGAGTATTGAAGGTAAAACGCGAACTCGAACCGGTCGCTCAGACCGTATTCAAATTCCGTCTGAAGCTTGTATCTCGGTTCCCATTGCTTTTTGCCATCGCTGTCCAACATGCGAATCGGAGTCGCATCCACGTATTGTTCGATCTCCAATTCGTCCTCCGATAGCGTTGCGTACGGATACGTAAACGGCAGCGGTCTCGGATTGGCCCGCGCGTCAGGCACCAGCACCAGCGACAAGGTCACGCCCCCCACAACCGCAAAAACTCGTCGAATATGCAGGATGGAGCGGGGTTCGAAGCATGAACTTTTCCTGACTTCTCCCCATAACCGCAGCAATTCAAAAGGCTTTCGTTCGTATTTTCCCATGTCTGTTTTCTCCATGCCGACGACCCATCCCCATGCATGGCGATACGCCGAACGCCTACCAAAGCTGTGAACAGCCCAGTTTGCGCAAGACCGCTTCACAACGGCTTGTCGCGCCTCTGGTGCCGAAAGGTGCGACGTCAACCTCTCGAGGCAGGGAGAAAAATCACCCGAGCGGAATCGTCGAATTGCCTTTGATACTCCAGCTTCGTGACAGTCCGCGAAATCGTTCTTCTTGACCTCGACAAGGAATCACAATCGAAGCCGCAGTCACTGACGTCTCTGTAATATTTTATTAATAATCCTGGTTTCCGAATAAATCCGAGCGTTTCACCGCACAAGACGAAATGCCATCTGGGCCCGACGCGCCGCTTCCCCGTCCGCATCATCCCTATCCCCTACGACTAAACACGCTGCCGGGGCGATACCGAGTCGTCGCGATGCCTCGAGATAACCCGCCGGAGATGGTTTCAACGCACCGGGCCCTGCGGGTTCGCCATTCGCAATCACGACATCGAACAATGCCTCCGCCTCGAGCGCACGAAGCTTGGCTGTGGCTGGATAATCACTCACCAGAGCCGTCTTTCCCCCTGCCGCTCGAAAAGCGGCAATTTCCGCCATCAAATGCTCTCGGCGAAAGCGACGAACCCATCGACAAGGGATCTCGACCATCCACGAATAAGCAAGCTTGCCCACACGCTCCTTGGATTCTCCAAGAATGGCGGCCGTTCGCGCCACCTGTTCCTCCCAGGCCGAGATATCCTCGCTTTCGAATCCTTCTTCACGAAGGCGCTCATGCTGTTTTCGAAACGTATGGACCAACCGCAGCGAACCGGGATGAAATGCCAAATAGGCGGCCATCACGAGCTTGAGCCCCCGCGGATCGTACAAGGTGCCGTCGAGATCGACCAACCAGGCCTGGAAAGAGGCATATTCCATGACACCCGTTCGCTAGCAGATTGTCTTGGCGGACACCTGGAAATAAAACGGCCCTTGTCCCGTCGCCGAACGATACCCACTGGGCACGATCCATTCCCGCTCCAGCGGGATCGATCCGTTCTCAGTCGCTGGCGCCTTCGGCAAGGATTTCGAAAAGGACAACCTTCACCGAAGGAAATATAGGCTCATGTAGGACAATGTCAGAAATTGGCACAGGGTTCGCAGGGAGCGCTCGCACCTCTCGGAGAAAAACAATATGCGATCTACCCTGTGGTTCCCCCTGTGTGCAGCATTTGGAATGGCTTGTATGACCATCGGTTGTTCATCGGCATTCGACGACGAGGAGTCCCCGGAGGCCACCCAAGACGAAATTGAGGCGTGGAACAGCGCTTATGAGGAAAACGCTTCGGGCAAAGCCGATAGTGCTGGGTGCTCGGGAGTCATCGTGCCTGACCGCAATGGTTTCAACAAACGCATCGCTCTTACGTTCGACGATGGGCCTTCCTTGGCGAACACGCAGACTGTGGCGGAGATTTTGGAAGCTCACGGTACGGTGGGAACGTTTTTCGTCAATGGTAAGAACATCAAAACGCAAGAGCATAAAGCCTTGCTCAAGCGCTTGAAGGCCAAGGGGCATATCATCGCCAATCATACGCATACGCATGTCAACATGGCTCAGGCTTCTGCGGCGACGGTGACCTCGGAGATCGAGCGCACGCACAGCCTATTGAAAGAATTGGATCTCAAGCCTCGGTTTTTCCGGTTTCCGTATGGGGCCTCGACGTGTGCCACGGCGGATAAGGTCCGGTCGTATGGCTACGCCGTTACAGGGTGGCATATCGATTCGGCGGATTGGTGTTTTGCGAGTTCCACGGGCGGGGTAGGCACCTGTTCACCGAGCACCTTCAAGCATGTTCCCAATGAATTTCGCTCTGATATCGCGGGGTTCGTATTGTCCCAGGCCCAGGCCAAGGGGGGAGGCGTGTTGCTATTCCACGACATCCACACCTATACGGTCAGCAAGCTCGACACCATCCTTTCGCGCCTGGAGCAGAACGGCTTCAAGTTCGTCCCGCTGAGCGACACATCGACGTTTCCTTTGCTCAACGGCTCGGCACCCAAACCGTCGGCATGGGTCGGCACGCCCTGCACGGATGACTCCCAATGCAACTTCACGGCATCGGGGTCGAGCGGCTTCTGCTGGACTTACGACGATTCCAACCTCGGATTCTGCTCGCTCGAATGCAACGGTTATTGTCCGGACAAATCCGGTACCGCACCCACGTTTTGCACAAGCGTCGATGGCGGCCAGACGGGGCAGTGCGTGTCGAAGGCAAGTGAAGCCAACCACCAATGCAGCGATCTACCCGGTACCGATCCTGTTTCGGCACAGCGTTTCGTGGGAACGAGCACGGCATCGGCCGCGACCGCCCTGGTCTGCCTGCCTTCGCCCTAATCGATAGTCACCATCCTGGCCTCATCGAGCCCCGCTCGCTTTGTCGGGGAAGTCCGGGGCGGCTCCGCCACCGAAGTGGCAATTCACGATTCCCATCTATGTTCCAAGCCTTCCAACACGGGCAGCTTTCCATGGTCTTGGCTTGCGAAAGCCCCCTGCTTGTCCTACAGACCTGCTCCAACGACCGAAGGAGACCATGATGAAGGGCAGATTGGCTGAAAAAATAACGGATCTGACTCTGGAGTTGACGAGCGTTCGAAGCATCGTCGGAACCGCGGGAGAAGTCGATATCGCCAACCGGGTCCACCAAATCTTTCGAAAAATGAAGTATTTCCAACAGCATCCGGAAAATCTCCATTTCGTTCCCGTCCCCCATGATCCCCTCGGAAGAAAAAGCGTCCTGGCTATCGTCAAAGGGGAAAAACGCCAAAACAAAAAAGCGATCGTTCTCATCGGCCATATCGATACGGTGGGGACGTCGGATTACGGCCTGCTCGAGCCGTACGCGACGAAACCTCTTGAGTTGGCGGAGAAATTCAAAGAAGCATCGCTAACCGACGAGGTGAGAACGGATCTGGAGTCCGGAAATTATCTCTTTGGCCGAGGGATATTCGACATGAAGTGCGGGGTATCCACGCTCATGGCTATCATCGAATCGGTGACCGAAGATATCCAGGGGTTCGAAGGCAATCTCGTATTTGCGGCGGTATGCGACGAAGAAGGCAATTCCTCCGGTATGCTGTCGGTGGTGCCAGAATTGATACGACTGCAAGCGCAGGAAGGATTCGAATACCAGGCCCTGCTCGACACCGATTATTCCGCCCCTCGATTTGCGGGAGATACCACCAAGTACGTCTATATCGGAACCGTGGGTAAGCTGATGCCGAGCTTTTATGTCGTGGGTTCCGAAGCCCACGGCGGAGACCCCTTCAAAGGATTGGACTCCAACCACCTGTCGTCCGCCATCATGCAAGAAATCGATTTCAATATGAAATACAGCGATGAGGCGGAAGGAGAGGTGACCGTCCCCCCCATCTCCCTCAAGCAGACGGATTTGAAACAAGAGTATTCCGTGCAAACCCCGAAAACGGGATATCTATATTTCAATTATGGCACCCACGCAAGCGGCCCTCACCAGGTATTGGATAAGGTGATGGCGGGAGCCAAGTTGGCATTCCAAAACCTGGTGGATCGTCTGAACGAAGAACATGAAACCTATTGTAAAGCCAGTGGAATTCCTTTTCACAAGCTTCCGTGGACCGCGAGGGTTCTATCCTACGCCGAGCTGTACGACCGCGTCGTCGCGGAAAAGGGCGTGGCCGCGAAAGAGGTATTGGAAACCCGAAAGAATGAGTTGCTCGCCGATCCAAACGTCGACGAAAGACTTTTCGCCCTTCGTATGGTGGAAACCCTGCACAACCTGTGGTCTGACAATGATCCGGTCGTCATTGCCTACTTCTCGCCCCCCTACTATCCGCACGTTTTCGTCAAAGGCGATTCCCCCTTGGAGAAAAAACTCCTTAGGGTCGTCGACGAACTCATCCAACAAACGTACGCCTCTCATCACGTCAAAATGAAACGATTCTATCCGTATATCTCTGATCTGAGTTACGCTTCTGCCCCCCGAGACCCCTCGGCCATCGAGGCCCTTCAGGCCAATATGCCCGGCTTCGGAACCAAGTACGTGTTGCCGTTGAAAGAAATGCAAGACTTGAACTTGCCCGTCATCAATATCGGACCTTTTGGCAAAGACGCTCATCGCTATACGGAACGGCTCGAAAAACAATACTCCTTCGACATCGTGCCAGGCCTGGTGCGCGAGACGATCATCAAACTTCTACAGTAATACCCGCCATGCCTGCTGCGAGCTGCATCCCCGCGCTTGCATTCCCCCAGGCTCGTCTTGCTTGTTAATCCTCCAACCTTCCCATAGCGATGGCGGGAATCGGAAACGTTCTGGCGACGACCCCACGAAAAAGTCGCTCTCCCTATCGGCCGCTTTGGCGTAACCCATGGAATACACTGAAGGATGCGTTTGCCGGGTGGCAGTCGTCCTGGGGCGTCCTTATGCTGGTCTTCATCTTCCAATCCAGGTCCGTTTCGAAATCATAGGTCGTATGCCATGGCTCCCAATACGCAGGAAACACTGAAGACAATCGCCCGCGAGAGAATCCTTTTGCTCGACGGGGCGATGGGCACGATGGTTCAACGCTTCGAATTGGACGAATCGTCGTTTCGTGGAACGCGTTTTGCCGACCATCCCAGGGACCTGAAGGGCGATAACGATCTGCTGGTGCTCACGGCGCCGTCGATCATTCGACAGATTCACGACGCTTACCTGGAAGCGGGGGCGGACATCATCGAGACCAATACGTTTACCTCAACGTCGATTGGGCAGGCGGATTATGGATTGGAGGGGGTAGTCGAGGAGATGAATCTCGTCGCGGCGCGAATCGCCAGGGAAGCGGCGGACGCCTGGACTGCGAAAACACCAGACAAGCCACGTTTCGTCGCGGGAGCCATTGGTCCGCTGAACAAGATGCTCAGCCTGTCTCCCAATGTCAGCGATCCTGGCTATCGAGCGGTAACGTTCGAGGAAGTAAAAAACGCTTATGCACAACAGATTCGCGCGCTGCTCGAAGGCGGCGTGGATCTATTGCTGGCCGAGACGGTCTTCGACACGTTGAATGTCAAGGCATGCATCGTCGCGATGGAAGAGGTGTTCGAAAGCATGGGTCGTCGCGTGCCGATCATGCTGAGCGCTACCATCACGGACCGTTCCGGTCGAACTCTATCGGGACAGACCATCGATGCGTTTTGGGTCTCGGTGCGCCATGCCAACCCGCTATCCGTCGGCATCAACTGCGCCCTCGGAGCCGACGAAATGCGCCCTTATATCGAGGAGTTATCCAAACGCGGGGATACCCTCGTGAGCTGTTATCCCAACGCCGGTCTGCCCAATGCTTTTGGGCAATACGACGAAACTCCCGCGCATACGGCCTCGGTGTTGCGGTCTTTCGCCGAAGACGGGCTTCTCAACATCGTGGGTGGATGTTGCGGCACCACACCTGATCATATTCGGGCGATCGGGGAAGCGATGAAAGGGCTATCTCCTCGTGTTGTCCCCGAGCACGATGGCAAAACACGGTATGCGGGTTTGGAAACCTTGACGGTCGACGAGACCAGCAACTTCATCATGATTGGGGAGCGCACGAATGTGACGGGAAGTCGTCGATTCGCCAAATTGATCATGAAAGCGGAGTATTCTCGCGCGTTGGAAGTGGCGCTGGAGCAGTCGCGCGGTGGGGCCAATATCCTCGACGTCAACATGGACGAGGCCATGCTGGATGCCGAAGCGGCCATGTCGACGTTTCTGACGTGGGTAGCGAGCGAACCCGAGATCGCGCGTCTTCCCATGATGATCGACAGCTCGAAGTGGAGCGTGATCGAGGCGGGGCTACGGTGCCACCAGGGAAAAGCTATTGTAAATTCGCTGAGTTTGAAAGAAGGGGAGGAGTCATTCGTCGAGCGAGCGCGGCAGGTCCGTCGTTTTGGAGCAGCCGTGGTGGTGATGGCTTTTGATGAACAAGGTCAGGCGGATACGGCGGATCGGAAAGTGGAGATATGCAGCCGTGCCTATCGACTTCTCACCGAACGTGTTGGATTTCCCCCGGAGGACATCATCTTCGATCCGAACGTATTCGCTGTAGCCACCGGAATCGAGGAGCACAATCGCTATGCGATGGAGTTCATCGAGGCGGTTCGACGCATCAAGGCCGAGCTACCCAAAGCCAAGGTAAGTGGAGGGATAAGCAATCTATCCTTTTCCTTTCGCGGCAACGAGCCGGTGCGGGAAGCCTTTCACGCGGCTTTTCTATATCATGCCATTCGCGCGGGCCTGGACATGGGGATTGTCAACGCGGGGCAACTCGCGGTGTATGAGGATATCCCGGAGGAGTTGCTACGTCGTGTCGAGGACGTGTTGTTCGATCGTCGCGCGGACTCGACCGATCGGATGATCGAATTGGCGGAACGGTACAAGGGAACCGGCGCCAAGCGAAGCATCGACACGAGCTGGCGAGAGGCATCGGTGGAAAAGCGGATCGAGCACGCGCTGGTGCTTGGCATCGTGGACCATATCGAAGCGGACGTGGAAGAGGCGCGAGTGAAATATGGTCGTCCGTTGAAGGTGATCGAGGGTCCGATGATGGACGGCATGAACCGGGTTGGGGACTTGTTTGGGGCTGGAAAGATGTTTCTTCCGCAGGTGGTCAAAAGTGCGCGGGTCATGAAAAAAGGCGTGGCGTATTTGCAACCATTTTTGGAAGCCGAAAAGGATGATGCGCAAGCATCGCGCTCCAAAGCCAAACTCGTACTCGCCACGGTCAAGGGCGATGTCCACGACATCGGGAAAAACATCGTTGCGGTGGTGCTTGGCTGCAACAACTACGAAGTCGTGGATCTGGGCGTCATGGTGCCCGCCAATCGGATCGTGGAAGCGGCCATCACCCATAAGGCGGACATGATCGGTTTGAGCGGTTTGATCACACCAAGTTTGGACGAGATGGTGACCGTGGCCAAGGAGATGCAGCGTCGGGAGCTGCAGATTCCCTTGCTCATCGGAGGAGCCACGACGAGTCGGCAGCACACGGCGGTCAAGATTGCACCGGCCCATCAGGGCGTGGTGGCTCATGTGCTCGATGCCTCGAGGGCAGTGGGGGTGGTATCGCAGCTTCGCGATCCGGTGCAGCGCAGAAAGTTCACGGAAGAGACGTTCAGCGAGCAGGATCGTTTGCGTGAGATTTATGGCGCCAAAGCCACCCGGCCCATGTTGTCGTTGCAGCAGGCTCGTGATCGTCGAAAGGTGATCGAGTTTCGCGCGGAAGACCTGGCGCGACCGGATTTTATCGGGCGACGCGTGATCGAGGATGTACCGATTGCGCAGATTGAGCCTTTCATCGATTGGACATTTTTCTTTTTGGCGTGGGAGATGAAGGCCAGTTTTCCCGGGATTCTCAACAGCACGCGGTATGGGAAGGCAGCTCGTGAGTTATTGGATCATGGCAAGGAGATGCTGCGGCAAATGCATGAGCAGCGCTCGGTGCGATGTCGCGCGGTCTATGGTTTTTGGCCGGCGCACGCGGATGGCGACGACATCGTGGTGTATACGGACGAGACACGCCGCGAGGAAAAATTGCGGTTTCTGATGCTTCGTCAGCAGCGGGAGAAAAGCAGGGCCGAGGAGCCTTATCTTTGTCTGTCTGATTTTTTGACCAAGGTGGGCAGTGAGCAGCCTGATTACGTGGGAGCCTTCGCAGTCACCGCGGGAATCGGAGCCGAGGAGTTGGTGCAACGGTATGAGCGTGAGCACGATGATTACCGCGCGATCATGACCAAGGCTTTGACGGATCGACTTGCGGAAGCGCTTGCGGAAAAACTCCATGCGCAAGCACGAAGGGATTGGGGATATGGCGTGGGGGAAAATTTCACGAACGAAGACCTCATCGCGGAACGCTATCGAGGCATTCGACCTGCTTTTGGATACCCTGCTTGCCCCGACCATACGGAGAAGGAAAAGCTATTTTCGCTGCTCGAAGCCTCGGAAATTGGTGTCTCGCTCACCGATAGTTTCATGATGTCGCCTGGGGCGAGCGTGAGCGGCATCTATCTGGCGCACCCGGCCGCCACCTACTTCAGCGTGGGGCGAATTGGAAAAGACCAGGTGCAGGATTATGCAAAACGAAAATCAACGTCCGTGACGGAAGTCGAAAAATGGTTGGGTTCGAGACTATCGTACGACCCTGAAGATCGGCGTTGAGAAGGCTCAGCCAACGGAACCGGGATCGGTAGCCTCCTCATCGAGAAAGTCCAGGAGCTTTCCGACGGAAGGCACGGTCGGCAAGGTGATCCTGGCGTATTCACCATCGGGAGGCGGGGAAGGGACGGTGTCGTGCGCGGAATCTCGTGGCTCGACGCTCGTGTCTTCCACCCAATCGCCCATGGCAGGCAGCTCGTCGGTGGTTCCCAAGTCGATGGGGTCGGATGGTGTTGGAGCAGATGGCGTAAGTCGGTTCATGTGGCCTTACACGAACGCGGGTTTCGAAGGATTCGTTTGAAACACTTCGAACGGGGCGTCAAGGGGCGGCGACACCATCCGTAGACGATTACGTGTTGGAATTTTCCCGTCTGGCGCGAAGTTTGGTGACAAGAAAGAGAATCAAGATGGCGCCAAGGACGATCAAAAGGAATGTGTGTCCCACGGTATGGGAAGCTTTGAGGAGCCACTCTCTTCCATAGCGAGCCGCGAGCGTGCCGAGGGTAAGCCATATGGGGACGCTCACGACGCAGCCGATGAAGTCCCAGAACACGAATCTTGGCAGGGTGACACGCATCACTCCGGCCATGAAAAACGTTACGAAGCGTACCCCCGCGAGCTGTCGTCCCAAAAAAACCGCGGCACCGCCGTATCGTTCGAACCAGGACCGCACGCGCGCCACCCGCTTGTCATCGATCACGCGACGCAAAATCTTGAATCGATCGCGAATCGGCAAACCATATTTTCGCCCGAGCGTCCAGGCACACATATCTCCCAGAAGAATCGGGACGACGACCATGGCGAACGTCAGGCCATAGCGCCACCACACGAATTCATCTCCCGCCTGTTTGAAGGTCGTAAACCCTGCGGCTGACAGAGGGATATCTTCTGGAAGGGGAAGTCCAAGCCCGGAAAGGAACAGAATCACCACGATGCCGACATTGATCACCACCCGATGGGCGGCGTTCCAGGCTGGGTCAAAAACATGCTCGATAATCGAATGAAACACAGTGAACCGGGCGGGACCCTAGTACAGCTTACCGCGACTTGGTACCTACTCTACCGCGTGGCGAAAGGCCCAACCGCTCACATTCCGTGAACAGAATGAGAACATGCTCGAAATAACGACATTTCATCACATCTACTCTTGACCAAATCCCGCCTTAGCCATAGCCGTGTGCCTTCGCGCCACTGAGGAATTCATGAACAAGCTTGGTTGTCTGTGGTTGGGAACCGTATGGCTGATGGCTTGCGCCCCCGTCGAAAACGATAACACCGACCCTTGGCGAGAAGTTACGGCCGCTCCCGTCGTGAAGCCCTCCTGTCCGGCAGGCGAACGGGAATCTGTATCCTTGGGCAATCCGTTCATCTTGGTGGCGCAAACGGTTGTCGAGACATCCTCCGATCACGCGCCTTGCTCGAGTTTTCCACACGTTTGGCTGATGTTGGAAAGCGATGCCTGTGACGTCGTTCTTCGATCGTGGCATGCGTCGATGCCTTGCGATGCGGGTCGATTCGAAGCGCTTACGAGCGTGACGGCGTCGACGGGGGCCGTGCGCGAAGCCTCAGCCAGCCATGTATCATCCGTTCACCGAGTGCCGATACAGGGACAGGATGCCGATGGTATTTCGGAGTTTGTGGTCGATTTGACGGTTGACCTTTCGATCACGCCAGATCGGGTCGCTATCGTGCAAGGAGCAGTGGGCATCCCGTGGGAAAACGACGCGCTGCGTTTTCAAGCGGTGGGTCGGCTCGACGACACATCCGATGCCGTCCCTTCTCGAAGGCTTGGATGTTGGTAGACTATCGCATGGGCTGAAAACACTGCATTTCGCATGCACAACGCATTGCAGCATCCCATCGGGTCGCGTTGCGTCATTCGAGAATCATCACCGAACACGTCGCGTTCCATAGTGAGGCCAGCTATGCTCTTGGCATCGCTCAGTTCGAACAGGAGGCCTCAACGAATGCGCACGAAGCTTACGATCATGACGTCGCTTGCGGTAAGTACCACCCTTGCCATGCTTATGCTTGCGGCCTGTGGGGAAGAAGACAAGGACGGTGCGGGCGGTCCGAGCACAAACACGTGTTGGCCTTCTGGTCCGGGCTGTGGTCTCGATGGTGTGGGTCGGGCTTGCATGGCGTGGCATGACAACGCGGGTTCGAGCACGTTGTCGTTCCGCATGTCGCAACTCGAAGTCATCAAACCGGATGTATTGGCTGGGCAATTTCTTCAGGACAACGTGGTCACCAAGGGTGTGGCGTTGAATCTTCCCCAGTGTTTTCAAGAAGGTTCTGGCCGATTTTCTTGGCTTTTGGAGTTCGACACGGCCAATCAGCGCGTGAAAACGGGCGGAGCGCATGTCCAGCTCAATCCGGCCAATGGCTATTGTTATATCAACCAGGTCGTTGAAGGTTTCCAAACCCAACCTATGGAGGTTCCTCTCAAGCTTTCCAACGAGGGTGGGGAAACGCTGTTCGAGTTGTCTGAAACCATCAAGGACATCACGGTCGCCATTTATCTTACCGATGATGAATCCAGCGCGATCATCTTGCCTCTTCATGAGGTGATGATGTCGGAGGGTAGGATATCGTCGGATGGCAATTGCATTGGTGCCTGGGATGGGGACCATCTGTATTTTGATAACGACTGCAAACCGGACCGCAACGAGGGGCAGAAGATGCAGTGGGTCAACGGCGCGAGGCTCACGGGGTACATCGAACTCGAGGAATCCGACGACGTATGGATTCCGGAAATGACGCAAACGTTATGTGTTGCGCTTTCGGGCAGTGCGCTGACGTATGGGGAGGACTTCAAAGAAGGCGGGCGTGAGGGAAAACGATGCGCGCGAGACGATAGCGGCAAGATCAAAGCAGCGGAAAAGGCAGATTGGTGCGCCGCATCGAATACGGCCTGCTCACAACCGGAGGCCGACGCCTTTCGTCTCGAGGGAAAGTTTGCGGCGAGCGCTGTGAAAGTGCTTGCTTCATGCCCTTGACGCGAATGCCGAAAATGTTGGCGTTGATTTTCTTCGAACACAGGGCATGGCTCCGTGTTCGTTGTCGGGGGGCGTTGCGCCCCTGGTGACCAGGCAGCTACACTTCGTCAGGATAGTGTCAGGATAGTCGTTCGGTGTCGCGTAGGATGGGAGGTACCATGCCTCGTTGGTTCAAGCGTATTCTTGGAACTTTTGCCCTTATGACCGTGGCCGCATGCTCGGGAGCTACCGGAGAAAGCTGTTCTGGTATGCAGCCGCTTCCGGCGGGGTTCGATCCTGCTCTTCGCATCGAAAATGCGGCTTCGGTGCGTGTGACCGAAGCTGGATTTCATTTTTTTGAAACCCATCTCGCACCCCTGGCCACGCAATTGTTGACTACCATGCCCAATGTAGAAAACGGCGTGCTTTCCTATCCCATCGAACGGGTAGACTTGAACCCCGGCGCGGGCACCAACATCACCGTTTGCATCGATGGGCCCAACGAGGCCACGGATACGTGTATCGCCGAAATCGATATCGGCTCCTCCTCGTTCAGCCTTTCGTCCGCCAATCCCTCCCATATCGTTGCCAAAGGAACGGTTCCCCTGCGTCTCAAAGTCCTTCCGATCGAAGGAACGGTTCTTTGGATACCCGGCCTCGGTGTCAAAGGAGCGCTTTCGGGCGGCGGCAAGAACGATTGCAACCCCAACACCATGACGTTTGCCAAGATCCCTCTGCAGGTCGCGATCTCCATTCAAGTCGAGCGAAACCAAAACCACAAAGCTCGTGTTGGCTATTCGAAACTCAGCATCTCCGAAGTGAATATCGACGAAAACGAAATGACCAACGCGCTCCATTTCTGTGGAGGCGGCCTCTATAATGACACGCTCAACGCGCTCAAACCTCTCGTCGGGGGAATGGTTATCGGTGGCTTCAGGGACACCGTCGTCGAAACGATGAACAAAAAGCTATGCCTCGCCACGGACCCCACCAAAACCCCTTCCTGCCCCGATGGAACGACAGACAAGGACGGCATTTGCACCTATGCGGATGGGGCGTGTGCGTCGATGATGCTAGGCCTCGATGGCCATGTCGATCTTGGGGCCTTGCTCGCGTCGTTCTCACCGGGAACGAAAGGCGCGCTGGACGTTTTGTTTGCGGTGGGAGGGCCAGGGGCGCGAAGCGATGATCCCGCATCTTCATGGGGCGATCTCAATCCCGTGGCCAACGGCGCAACCTTGGGAATGTTCGGAGGCGTCGCGCCTCGGCCTGTTTCCAATTGTGTCACACCCGTGGAATTGACGCTTCCCACGGGCATTCCGCAGCCCAATGAGCTTTTTGGCAATGCGGTTCCCGGATGGACTGGTGATGGTCCTCATGTCGGTTTTGCCTTGTCCGAGCGGTTCGTCAACTATGCCTTGGGTGCCGCGTACAATAGCGGTTTGCTCTGTCTCGGAATTTCCACCGAGCAAGTCGGCATGCTTTCCTCAGGCTTGTTCAGCCTCATCATCCCCTCCTTCCCCTACCTAACCCACCAAAAACAAAGCGCATCCGTGGCGCTTGTCGTCCGTCCCCAACAACCACCCACCATCACCTTGGGAGCGGGCTCCGATATCAAAACCGATCCCCTGTTCCGTGTGGCGCTTCCGCAAGCCGTGATCGATTTTTATGTATGGTCTTCCGACCGCTTCGTCAGGGCATTTACCGTACAGTTCGACCTGGATGTGCCCATCAACCTGACCGTCTCCGCCGAAGGACTCACACCCGTTCTCGACAAGATTTACGTCAACAACGCCGTGGTCACCAACACGGACCTGCTCAAAGACGATCCGGCCATGATCGCCTCTTCCCTCGCCAACCTTGTCGAGGGCCTCGCAGGAGATTTTCTTGGCAATATCCCGGCCTTCCAACTCTCTGACATGTTGGCGAGTTTTGGATTGACCTTGGACTTGCAACAAGCGGGAATCAAAAAACTACATAAGGGTAACGACAACTTCCTCGGTGTGTTTGCCGGGCTCGGCATCGCGCCAGCCATCACCTCCCAAACCTCCAGTACGTCCGTAGAAATACTTGAAAAATTCACTACTTACGAAGGGTTTCAGCTTGTGGCTTCAAGCCCCTCCCAACGACCTCGGATCGTCGTGCAAGCCTATTCTTCCCTCGATCACGGCTCGAATTCCGTCGAGTATTCCTACAAAGTCGACCGTGGCCTTTGGCATAGCTGGCGCACCTCTTCGCGAATGCTCATCGACGATCCGATTCTCATGTTGCAGGGAAATCATACGATCGCGGTCAAGTCCCGGCTCGTCGACCAGCCTCGAACGGAAGATCCTTCTCCGGTTCTCATCGATGTGCGGCTGGATGTTTTGCCTCCTCGCATCGACATCGATTGGAACGAGGATGGGACGTTGCGGATCGACGGCTCGGATATCGTATCGAGCCGTGGCTCGTTGGTTGCGCGGATTGGATTTGACGACAGGGATTATGGGGCCTGGAGTTCCGTGGAAGCGTTGGCTTCGGTGCAAGTTCCGAAGGGAGCCACGATGGCACGTGTGGAAATGAAAGACGAGGAGGGCAATGTTGCCTCGAAAAAACAAGCGCTGATTCGGGGTCGTGCGAGCAAGATCGCCTCTTCTTCCGAGGGTTGCGGATGCATGGTGCCAAGGCCCGGAGGCTGGAGCCAAACCGTGGCCTGGCTCGTTGGACTCAGCTTGTTTGGCGTGGGCTTGCGTCGGCACGGGCGCCCGATTCGCCGTGCGTTGGCGAGTGTGGCAATCACGGTGCTGGCGGGATCCTGGGTGGGGTGCAGTTGCAGCGATGATACGGAAACGCAAGAGGGAAAACCGGATTCGGGAACGCCAGTCTGCGGCTCGGAGGGGATGGATCCGTGTGTCGTTCTCGAGCCTGGGCTCGTGGGCGCTTATACGTCTGCGGATGTGGCTCCTGACGGCACGCTTTGGGTTTCCGGGTATAACGAAGCGGATTGGGAAGGAAACGCCTCCTACGGCGACCTTGTGGTCGGCCGCTGGAATGGGTCTTCGGTCGATTGGGTTCATGTCGATGGTGTTCCGGATGAAGAAGTGGACAAGTCGGTCTACGATGTGGAGTCTTGGCGTGGGGGGCTCGATTCGCCGGGGCTGGACGTGGGGTTATGGACGAGCTTGAAGGTGGATGGCGCGGGTCTTCCGCGTGTGGCGTACTTCAATTTAACCAATAAATCCCTGGAGTTTGCATCGTTCGACGGAACCGAGTGGACGGTATCCAATGTCTTTCGGAAAGCCGATACGGAAGCGGGACGATATGCGAAGCTACTGATGGTTGGTGGTGTTCCCACGATTGCGTTCCAACTGCTTGAACCGGGGAAAGATGGGTACATCACCTCGCGGGTGGTTCTTGCGCATGCCAATTCCGCCACTCCGACGGGTCCGGGGGATTGGGTTTTCGAAGACGTGGCGCTCGATGCGCAAACGCCTTGCCGTGATCGATTCTGTCTGAACGGCCAAAAATGTTTTGCGGAGACGGGGCAATGCGCGTCGCCTACCAAGGATTGCGACCCGAAGTGTCCATCCGGTGAGGCATGTTTTCAAGGCGCCTGCATGAAGTTGATCGATGGGACCAAGATTGACGCCTATCCGGAAGCCATTGGAGGGTATATTTCGATGGCGCAGGCCCCCGACGGCTCTTTGGGCATCGTGTACTACGACCGTATTCGCGGCAATCTGGTGCAGGCGAAAAAAGGGCAGGATGGGTGGACCAACACGGTGCTCGACGGCCAGAGCACGGATACTCCTCCTGTGGACACGGGCGATGTGGGTATTGGCGCTTCGCTTGCCATCGACAGTGCGGGAGACTGGCATATTGCCTATGTCGATGGAGTGGATGAAACCCTCAAGTACATGCGTTTATCGCAGCACGGCACCACGATTGCGAGTGTGGAAGTGGTGGATGATGGGACGGGAACGGAGGCGGGAAAGTTCACCGATGGGCGTCATATCGTCGGAGATGACGCGAATATCACGATATCGGTGGCGGGAGACGTTCGCATTGCGTACCAGGATGCGACGGCGGGAACGTTGCGATGGGCGGTGGGTGTGCCGTCGGGAAGCGCGGCTCATACCTGGACCCGAAAAATCGTGCAACAGGATGGATTTGCTGGTTTTTTCCCACAACAGGTCGTGTTGGAGGCATCCACGAAGATCGTGAATTGGTGGCGCAAGGGCGGTGCCAAAATCGAGGGTGACGTGCGGGTGGTGACTCCCTGACGGCCGGACGGTGGGTAGGGCAATTGTTTTTGTCGCAAATCCGATGCAAACCTTATCTGGATAGTCGGACCGGGAATCCAAGCCATTTGGGTTTCGCGCAAGGATTCCAGTCGGAAAGGGGTTCGAGCGTAAAAAGTTGATGACGCTCCGAAGCCATGGAATGAAAGAATCGATGTGCTGGAGGGGTACGACGAAGCGGCTGGAAGTCACCCGAGAAGCGACGCCTGTTTGGTGTGTGTGAGATCGTGGCGCGCGAGGAATTATTGAATTGTTGATGAACACACGATGAAAGTCATGGTTCGTTGGTGTTGTCGATCATGACTCCAGCAAATCGTATAGAACGGACAATTTACCCAGTTTCGTTCGAACACGCTTGTTCATAGCGGCGATTTCGCAATTTTTTTGCGGCGCGGCGAACTCTGCTGCGATACACTGCACCCGTTGATTTGCTTCCACGGGTTAATCGTGGACATACGTGACATGCATCAGGATGAGGAGTTGACGATGCGCATTTCTTCTTTAGTAGCATTAGCGGCAGCAGGGCTTGTGATTGGGCTTGTGGCTTGCGGAAGTGACGACGACGAGCCGGGTGGTTCTTCTGGCGGAACGGGAGGAGCCACGGGGGGAACGGGAGGAGCCACTGGAGGAACGGGTGGCTTCATTCCGGGCGGCAGTGGCGGCGAGGAAACCGGCGGAACCGGTGGTGGCCCAACGGGAGGAACCGGTGGTGGTGAGACGGGAGGAACCGGTGGTGGTGAGACGGGAGGAACCGGTGGTGGTGAGACGGGAGGAACCGGTGGTGGTGAGACGGGAGGAACCGGTGGAGCCGCCGGGCAAGGTGGAGTCGCGGGCTCCGCTGGTACCGCTGGTACCGCTGGTACCGCTGGTACCGCAGGTACCGCTGGTACCGCTGGTACCGCAGGTGCCGCTGGTACCGCAGGTGCCGCAGGTTCCGGTGGGCAAAGCAACTGCACGCTCATTACGTATGAAAACCTCGCGCCCTACCAAGTTGCTCCAGGGCAAGGCGCCGTTTTCTACGCGGAAGTAGACCCCAACATCGAAGGTGCCGATCCGGATTTGGGCTCGCTCGAGTTTTATGAAGAAGCCACAGGGACATTCAACCTGGGAACGGGAGACAACGCAAACTACGAAACATGCTCGCAATGCATGCGAGTTCTCGCGGATGTCACACAGTCTGCGGTGGGCAAGTTCTTCTTCCAGTCCAAAGGCATGATAACCGTAGATGCCAGCGCGGGCCCCACGAGCGGTGGACTCAAAGCAACTCTTACGGGTGTGGAGTTGATTGAGGTCACGATCGATGAAAACACCGCCAAGTCCACTCCGGTTCCGAATGGCGCTTGCCTCGCCCTGCCCGCCTCATTCGAACTCTACATCGAGCCTCCTCCTCCGACATGGACCTGCGACCTCGAGTACTACAGGGATGGGCAGTTCTGCGACTGCACCTGCGGCGCATGGGACCCTGATTGTGACGACCCCGCCAATGACGTTTTTGACTGCGATGATGGGGAAGTCTGCAAGAAAGACGGGAGTGGAGACCCGATTTGCACAAACCCCTGAATCATCCCTGAAAAACACTGACAACGCCGCCCTTCCCCTTCTTTCTTGACAACGCTCGACGTTCGCGCTCACCACTGTGGTGGTGAATCGCTATTTTCCCATTCTCCCTGTCGTTCTGCTGATTGCGGCCGCGTGTGATCGGGCGACCACCGTCCCACCAGCACCCATCCCTGTTGTCGAGTCTTCTTCCTCCCCTACCCCGGTTGCGTCGGCATCTGCATCTGCATCCGCGTCCATGGCTTCGCTACCTGCCGGAGCTACCGCTTGCGGCCCGCTTCGATGCCTTCACTTCGAGACTCCGGAAGATGCGTTTCGCTTCGTGCTCTCCTTTCAGCCTCTCATTCTCGCCATCGGAGAATCCCACGCGAAAAAAGACAAAGCAGCCGTTGCCTCGGCGGCCAAACGGTTTACCGACACGTTGCTTCCCTTCCTCAAAGACAAAGCTTCGGATCTGGTGGTCGAGTTGATGGCGCCCAACCCCTCATGCAAAAAAACCACCCAGCAAGTGAAAAAATCGCATGAAGTCGTCACACAACAACAAGCCCCCACCGCACAAAACGAGTATGTCCTCATGGGAGAGCGAGCGCGAACGCTGGGAGTGGTTCCTGACTTGCTCCGCCCCTCGTGCGAAGACCTCAGCGCCATACAACGCGCTGGTGACGACCCCATCGCGGTCACGCTATCGACAATTGCACGCCTGACGATCGCTCATGTCGAAAAATTGCTGCGTTCTGCCAGCCGCAAGCCCGAAGATGCGGACAAGATGATCGTGACCTACGGAGGGGCTCTTCACAACGATCCGTCGCCTTCCGAAGACCGGGCTTTATGGTCTTTTGGGCCTGATCTTTCGCGTATTTCGAACGGTCACTACGTGGCGCTCGACCTTTTCGTACCCGAGTATATGGATGACACGGAAAGCTGGCGCGCGTTGCCGTGGTTCGCGCATTACGATGCGGACCGCATGGGTGAAAAAACGACCTTATTCCATCTCGATGATGGGAGTTTCGTGCTTATTTTCCCCCGTTCCGACCTTTGATGCCGATGCCCTCGATCATGCGGCGACGGTCGTCTCGATCTCGTCGAGATACACGGAGCGAGTAGCAGGTCCATCGATCACGGCGCGTTGTTGTCGCACGAGCGCCAGCAACTCTTCCCGTGAGGCCAGACCGCTATCCAGCAGCGCTTGCATATAGCCATCGACGACCCCCTGGGCATGGGCCAGACGTGTGTAATCCCCGCCGCGATAGCGCAATTCAAGCAGTTCACGAATCAATCCGTTGAGTTCTTGCATCATCTGGTCTTTGCGGTGCATCACGCGTTTCCTCCGTAGGGACCCAAGCCACGTCGGGTTGTTTTTTGAACCGCTACCGAAGGTGGGAGCCGACGGCCAACTTTCACGGAACAAGATCTTGAAACGCGCGAGATAGCTGCCTAAGTTCGAGCCGTTGCGCAGGTGGACCTGGGCCTCCCAAGCCGCCATTCAGCAACCCGGAAAGAAGCTTGTCGTATGCGTATCAGCATATTCAAGTCCAAGATTCACAGAGCGACGGTGACCCACGCCGACCTCGACTATGAAGGCAGCGTAACGATCGACCGAGATCTGTTGGAAGCCGCGGATATCGTCCCCAACGAGATGGTTCATATCTGGAACGTCACGCGGGGAACACGTTTGGTGACCTATGCTCTCGAAGGGCCCGCTGGCTCCGGCGCGATTTGCGTCAACGGTGCCGCGGCGCATCAAAATCGGCCCGGGGACCTGGTCATTCTCGCCACGTTCGCGGAGATGACTCGGGAAGAAGCTCGCGTTTATGAACCGCGGGTGGTGATGGTCGATCAAAACAACCGCATCATCGACGCGGACGCGAAAGAAAAGCCCGGACCCGTGCTCCATAGTTGGATGGTCTGATCGCCAAAAGCACCGGGCCCACCTTTTCATTTCGCAGAATACTGGCCTCCAACGCCGGGTTCCTTTATGGCGGCAAGGTAGAGTGTTCGAATTCGTTCCTCTGGCCCGGATTGAACCATGACGTCTACCGCTTCTCCGATGCTGAAGGCTATCGCCGCCCATCCCCGTGCCAATGATCTGGCTCGCTTCACACGCGATTGTCTCCTGGATAGCGCCCCGAATCTCCCCGACGCGCCCACGGTGTTGGAACGTGCCGCGGCACGAGGGCTGAGCCCCGACGACGCTGTCGTCGAATCCACTCGCGTAACCGATGCGCTCGTGGCTCCCTCTCGCGTCGAGGATTCTATCCTCCTGGGAACTTTGCTCGCTTACGGCCTCGCCCTGGATGCCGTCGACACCGCCACACAAACCCAGACACGCAAACTCGTGCAACTCGCAACCCATGCCGGCATCGATGCTTGGTCCTCGCTCGACGCCACGATGGGCGAAGCCGCCGTTTCGTATTGGTCAGCGCTTGCCGCATTGCTCCAGGACCATGGGGAAGGAAAAGGAACGATGAGCCGGGCGGAAGCCATCGTCGCCGCATCCGCAATCATGATCAGCGATAATCCAACCGCCCAAAACCTGCGAAAGAATCTCGCCTCCCTTCGCCAAATCCCTTTGTTTGAGCGTCTGCTCGCCACCACACCCACGAACACGGATGCTGCCCTGTCCGGAGAACTTGCGCCGGTTCCTCGCGGTCCTGTAGCCACATTTTTTCTCGGCATGATCGGTTGGCTGCTCATCTCCCACGTCGTTCGGCTCATCGGACGTTTCGCTTTGCAACTTCGCCGACCGGCGGAACTCACCATCACGACCACGGGAATCCACGTGCGTTCCACCACCCAACTGCTCGGAAAAGTGCTCCGTGAATCGGAAACACGAATTCCATGGGAGGGCCTCGTGCGCGCAACCCGAGAAGTCCGCTACCCGCGTCTGGGCACTTACGCCGGCCTGACGGCCCTCGCTCTCGGAAGCTACATCGGGGTGGGATGGTTCATCGATGGGATTCGAGCCCAATCCCTGTCTCTCGCCACCATGGGATTGTTGGTCGTCGTGCTGGGAGTCGCCCTCGACTTCGTCCTCGTCAGCCTATTGCCGGGTCGCAAAGGCAAATGCCGCCTCGTGTTGGTGCCGCGAAAAGGCGCTGCTACGTGCGTAGGATGGGTCGATGCCACGAAAGCCGATGCCTTGCTCCGCCAACTCGACCGCGGGCAACCGTAGCCTATAACCCTTTTTTCCCATCCTCGACACACCACGCTCTCCATCCATCGGTCTCCGATATTTAATAATATATTCAAATACTTACCAAGGCATCATCCTCTTTTTCTTGCCCATGTCCCGCCAGACTCGATGTTCTATCCATAAGCCACTTATTCAAATTTCTACTATATTCCATGATACCGCTTTCGAACAAAAATATTATAACGTGAATTCGTGAACCTCGACATTCGAACTAACTCCATTCGTATCGTTTTGCTTTCGTGCCTCGTCCATTCCCTGGGATGTTCAGGGGACGGAGGTGATGCATCAGCCAGCCTTGGCATCGATGCCTCGGGCTCCGGGGGCGCTGGAGGCACACAAACCGGGGAGGCGTCGACGGATAGCTTTGCCGAAGCATCTATCGATTCACGAGAGGATATGGCTTCGGAGGGTCTGGTCAGCGACTCGTTTGGGGAAGAAGATCCGGACGTTCTTTCCGCTGACGTTTCGGACGCGGAGCACGACTCGACGACGGATGTCATCGATTCGGGCGAGGACACGGCAGAGGATACTGGTGTGGACGCACCAGGGGACTCGGACATGGATTCAGGATTCGACACGGGCACCGATGCGATGGCGGATTCGAGTGTGGATTCAGGGTTCGACACGGGCACCGATGCGATGGCGGACTCGAGTGTGGATTCAGGGTTCGACACGGGCACCGATGCGATGGCGGACTCGAGTGTGGATTCAGGGTTCGACACTGGCACCGATGCGATGGCGGACTCGAGTGCCGATGTTCCCCTCGACATCACGCAAGACGCGCCGCCGCCATGTACTTCCTTGGGTGAATACTGCTCGGCCTCCGCACAATGTTGTTTGCCGGAATCGGGCACGTCCGCGTGTCGTCGCACCATTTGTGCGCTCGGCCCGGGCACGTGTTTGTTGGACGACGCTGCCTGTTTACGGGATTGGGAGTGTTGTTCTGGCGTTTGCGAGAATGGGGTTTGCGCACCGCCATTTTGCCTCGACGATGGGCAGCATTGCTCGGACGACTGGGATTGTTGCTCGAACGTTTGTTACGAAGGGGTATGCATTGCTCCGATGTGTGATGAGAACGGCGTTGCATGCAGCGAGGATGAATCATGTTGTTCGTACTATTGCGGGCCGGGGGGAACGTGTGAAAACGCGCCTTGTCAACCGGTCGGGGCTTCATGCGCTGTGTCTGAGGATTGCTGCTCGTTTTATTGCAATTCAGCGGGGTTATGCGATGAGCAATGCGCCGCACTTGGAAGCTCATGTGTTGCGAACCAGGACTGCTGTTCGAACGTGTGCGAACAAAATCGCTGTGTGCCTCCCCAATGCCTTGCCAACGGGGAGTATTGCATCGATGACGCACAATGCTGTTCGTTTCGCTGCGACGAAACGTATACGTGCGTTCCTTGAGGGCCTGACAGTCAGCGAGATCCCGCTGGACTTGGAGCCTCTTTGTCCACCTGTTCGATTTTCGCGGCCATCAAGCTGAGAATATGGCGCAACTGATTGTCCGTCACGTGAGTTTCGGCTCGAATACGGTCCCCTTCGGCGCGAAACGTGACGGGATCGAGAAGGCGACGCTGGGTAAAGAGCAGGTCTACCACCATCGCCTTGTTGATGATTTTGGTCAATTCGGGTGCATTGGTCGAAGCGGATTCGGCGTCGCGGTCCTTGGCTTCCAGTTTTGCATCAGCTCCTCCGGAAGGGTTGATGCTCAACGAAAAGCGCATCCATTCCACGCTGGTGGGAAGCTTCACGGGCAGGCCACGAAATGCGTTGGCGGGGTAGCGAAGGAAGAGCACGACCGCTTCCTGCCCGCCTTGCGGAAAACGAAGGTTTCTAGGTAGTTGCAACGCTTGTGCGAGGCCATCGGGGGGCACGATCACCAGCATCTGGGGCCCCGTCATGACGAAATATCGTTCCGCCCCATCGACATGCGCTTTGGCCACGGGAACGCTTTTCGTTTCCCATTGCCCCCGATTTCGTTGAACAACGCTATCGATCGCCGAACGAACGCGCTGTTGTGGCACGTTGTAACGAACGACTGCCACGACACGGGAGCTATCGCGCAACTGCGGACCAGCGAGCAAGATGCGGTCAGTATCGCGAATGGGGTCCAAATCCGTACCGCCGAAAAAGTTCCGCCAATTTCGGAGCTTCGTCAGGGTTGGCGCAAACTGAATGGCAAGAGGGTGAGAACGAATGCGCTCCGGATAAATGAGCACGGACACATTGGGATCTCGAGGTGCGATTCGCCTGGCATCTCCCGCGAGACCAATGGGATCTCGAATGGGCCGAGAAACGCGCGCTTCACCACTTCCCCCTTCGATCCCCACGTTTCCTGCCTCGTGGGCCGCATCGGGGGCCGCCATCGCCACGGAAGCGTCAAGCCTATCGGCTCGCGCAATATCCGCGTCTAATGCGCCCGGCATGGGAGAAGCCGCTTCCGAAACAAGCGCCGCATCGTTTTCAGATTTCTCCACGACATCCGCTTCGAGCGCGCCATCCATCCGTTTTGCGTCCAATGCCTCCAATGCGTCGAATGCTTCCGCCGCATCGGACGAGTCCAAAGCAACCAGCACATCGAAACCCGAATCCGCGGAGGATGGAGTATCGGCATCGGTTGATTCGGGAGCTGCATCCACGCTCACCGCGGTTCCAGCATCGACCACGATGGGCATGGTAGGAATCGAGGTGGGGTCGGACTCGAGGGTAAGGGGAGGAAGGGCTTGCGCCACGGTGGCGGGCTCATCTCCTTCACTCAGCATCAGATCAATCGGAATGACGGTTTCGTGATCCTCCAATTCCTCGGCGGCAGGGCCGAAGAAAGAGAACGCTCCGCCCAATAGATACACGGGCAACGGGAGAACATGGATCAACAAAGAGATCACGACAGCGACAAGATGCCCAAGGACAGGCGTGTCCCAAGAACCGCGTCGCTGCGTTTTTTTTTCCACGAACTGGACCATAGCGCGTGTTCGTTGGACGGGCGAACCCCTCTTTGCTTGTTGTTTCCACGATGGCATGAGTTGTGCGATTCGCCGATTTGTGGATCGGCCGGCCCAGTCAGGCTACGAAGACGGGCAACGGGATAATCAGATGAATCGACAATCCCGAGGAATCGATGGCAGGAAACGTGAAACAGACACCCATGGCAAGTCGCGGGCAAAAAACGCCCAATCCTCAGAATAAGACCACGGCATCACCCACGCGACCCCCTTCCGGCTTTCGAGCAAGCCGCGTGCTAGGAACCTTTGCAGCAGTGCTTTTCGTCCTTGCAGGCTCGACCTGGGCCTGGTCCTGTTCGAAAGACAAACCATCCTCTCCTTCTGTCTCCACAACCCCCTCTCATTCACAACCATCTGTTTTTATTCAAGAAAATAAGCCTTCGCCGGTTGCGGTGGCTTCTGCTCCCGCGGACGCCAGTGCTGTGGACGACACCCCGGACGAAGTTCCAGAGGCTCCGTGGGAAGGGCCGTGGGTTGGCGCCTTGGTCCCCACGGCTCCCGTGTATGTCTCCCCATTCCGAACGCGGGAAAATATGATTGGCTACTTGCGTCATGGCACCAAAGCACCCGTAACGTCCACCAAACCCCTTCAGAAAGATAATTGCAAGGAAGGCTGGTACCGTCTTCATCCCTATGGCTTCGTATGCGGCAGCCACGTCACGACGAACCTCAATCACGCAAGATTTCAGGCGGGAATTGTTCCACCGGACTTGGAAGCTCTCGTTCCGTACAAATACGCTTACAACAACCGTAACGGGACACCCTTGTATCGGAGGATACCAACGGCCGAGGAGATGGATACGTACGAACCGGATCGTCGTGCCGAAATCAAAGCCAAGGAAGCGAAAGCCAAAGAAGCCAAAGCCAAGCGAACCGCCGCGGCGCGAGGCGAGCATGCCAACGCATCACCGCCATCGGTATCGTCGGTGGCTTCCGCGGTAGCGTCATCGCACGAATCCGTTCCGTCGCCATCGCATTCGAGCCTTGCGGTTCCACGGTCCGCGGCAGAAGCAACGACGGGCGACGATCTGCCTCTGTTGCCTTTGCCTGGCGAGGTTGTGGCCGATGCGGGATTGGACGACGCGCAAGCGCAGGAACCAGAAGAGAAGCCATGGTGGATGCGTGATGAAATCGACAAGTCGGATTTGACGCTCGATCACATGCACGAGGGTTCTGACGCTGTGCTGGCGAAGCGAATGGCGAGGGGATTTTTTGTCGCTGTGGACAAAACCTTTCGAAAAAACGGGCGATTTTGGTATCACACGACGGAGGGATTGCTTGCGCCTGCGGATCGGATGTCCATCAACGGCCCGCCCACGTTTCAAGGAGTGGAGTTGATTGGACAAGACGCCCCCTCGTTGCCTGTGGGCTGGACGCGTGTGAGCGCGGCCAAGTACACGTTGGGAAACGACGGCAAGACATTTCGTCGGAAAGGGACAGTGGAGCGCTTCACGATGGTTTCGTTGACCGGCAAGCAGATGACGGAGGGGAGCACGCAATACGTGGAAGCGAAAGCGGGATTTTGGCTCCGGGGTTCGCAGGTTGCCTCGACGGCGCCCGGTCCTGCGCCCTCGGGTTTATTGCCCAAGGAAAGATGGATTGACATCAATCTGAGCACACAAACGCTTGTGGCTTTCGAGGGAGACACGCCGGTATTTGCAACGATGGTATCGACGGGAAAGAAGGGTCAGACGAAAAAGACGGATCACAGTACGGTCAAAGGAACCTTTCGCGTTCGAGAAAAGCATGTCGCGGCGACGATGGACGGCGATGGGGCGGCGCCGGGCGAGGGGCCTTATAGCATCCAGGATGTTCCGTACGTGTTGTACTTCGAGCGTTCCTATGCGGTTCACGCCGCATTTTGGCATAACAACTTCGGGACGCGCATGAGTCATGGTTGCGTGAACATGGCTCCCGCAGATGCCAAACGGATTTTCTTTTGGTCCGCCCCTTTGGTTCCACCGGGCTGGCATGGCGCTTGGTCGACAAAAGAGCATCCAGGCTCATTCGTGGTCGTCCACGATTGAAAGAAAGGAGCCCCATTTGTCTTCCAGCGGTTTGTTTTGATGAGCTGCCGTGCTAGGGCCGGAGCCTATGCAAGAGATCCTGACGAAAGAAGCAGCGTCCCAGGGTCTACAGCGCCTTGCCGCCGAAATCGTGGATCGGTTGAGCGGTGCTGAAGAACTCGCTCTCGTGGGCATTCGACGAGAGGGGGCACCGATCGCTGTCCATCTCGCCTCGCTCATCGAAAAAAACACGGGAATTCAAGTACCTATAGGCGCAGTGGACATCACCTTGTACCGTGACGACGCTCCCGCGCCACTTCCCAATCCGCGCATCGGTAAGTCCGACGTGCCTTTCGATGTACGGAGCAAGAAGATCGTGTTGGTCGACGATGTATTGTATACCGGCCGCACGGTTCGCGCGGCGATGCATGCGCTGCTGGATTATGGTCGCTCCCGCGCCATTTTGCTGGCGGTGCTGGTGGATCGAGGGGGCCGAGAACTGCCGATCCAGCCTGATTTCGTCGTGATGAGCACCGAAGTCTCAGCGACCGAACAGGTCGAGGTCCAAGCGTCGAACGATGGTTTTCGGGCCATCGTCGTGGGTGGATGAGAACCGAGTGTTCCCACACCCGCCTCTTCCGGTGTGGGACTCAAACGTGTACCTTATCGGCGCGTTCACCTTCGAGTGAATCTACGAACCCGACACCAAGGAGCACGTCATGCCTGCGTTCATCTACCAGGACCCCTTCCCCCTTTCCCACCAGGATGCCACCTCCTACCGTCTCGTCACCCACGAACACGTATCGGTGACCGACTTCCAAGGAACTCCCATGCTCGTCGTGGCTCCGGAAGCCCTTCGACGCATTGCCAACGAGGCGATGCGTGACGTGTCCTTTCTGCTGCGTCCGAAACACCTTGAACAGGTGGCCGCGATCTTGGACGACCCCGAAGCCTCGCCCAACGATCGGGGAGTTGCCGTAGCCATGCTCCGCAACGCCGAGGTATCCGCCAAAATGCAGCTACCCTTCTGTCAAGACACGGGCACCGCTACGGTCGTTGCGAAAAAAGGTCAGCAAGTTTTCACCGGCGTCAAAGACGAAGCGTATTTGAGCGAAGGCATCTTCGACACCTATGTCAACGAAAACCTGAGGTACTCACAAAACGCGCCGCTCACGCTCTACGACGAGGTCAATACGAAGACCAATCTTCCCGCGCAGATCGACATCTATGCGACGGAGGGGATGGAATACAATTTCTTGTTCATCGCGAAAGGCGGCGGTTCCGCGAACAAGACCTATTTGTTTCAGGAAACCAAAGCCACCCTCAATCCCGGGACGCTCGAGAAGTTTTTGGTGAGCAAGATGATGACCCTCGGGACCGCTGCTTGCCCGCCTTATCATCTGGCGTTTGCCATCGGGGGCACGTCCGCGGAAGCCAATCTCAAAACCGTCAAACTTGCATCGGCCGGATATCTCGACGGGCTTCCTACCCAAGGCAATGAATACGGTCAGGCATTTCGCGATGTGGAATTCGAAAAAACACTGCTCGAAGCCGCGTATCGTTCCGGTTTTGGCGCCCAATTCGGAGGCAAGTATTTCGCTCTCGACGTGCGTGTGATTCGCCTTCCCCGCCATGGGGCTTCCTGTCCGATTGGCATGGGCGTGTCGTGCTCCGCCCATCGAAATATCCTGGCAAAAATCGATGAAAAGGGCATTTGGGTCGAACAGCTCGAGAAAAATCCAGGGCGTTTCATCCCGGATAAGTACCGAGGAAAACACGACCACGGCGCTATCAAGATCGACTTGCAGCGTCCCATGAAAGAAATCCTTGCCGAATTGAGCAAGCACCCCGTTCGTACCCAGCTATCGTTGACGGGCACGATCATCGTCGCCAGGGATATCGCGCATGCCAAGCTCAAGGAGCGAATCGACCGAGGCGAGGGACTTCCGCAATACGTCAAGGATCATCCGATTTATTACGCTGGGCCAGCGAAAACGCCGGCGGGCTTGCCTTCCGGCTCGTTCGGTCCAACCACCGCGGGAAGAATGGATTCGTATGTGGATCTTTTCCAATCCCAGGGTGGGTCGATGGTCATGATCGCCAAGGGCAATCGCAGCAAAGCGGTGACGGAAGCATGCAAAAAATACGGTGGCTTTTATCTAGGTTCGATAGGGGGGCCCGCGGCACTTCTCGCACAAGAGAATATCAAGAAGGTGGAATTGCTCGAGTATCCCGAGCTTGGCATGGAAGCCATTTACCGAATCGAGGTCGTGGACTTTCCCGCGTTCATTTTGGTGGATGACAAGGGCAACGATTTCTTCGAGCAATTGTCCTCGTAAAGCCTTTATTTTCCCTAACACCGCGCGAGACGGCTCATCGCCACGACAGCGATTACCTACACCTACAATCGCCGCCTTATTCACACGAAGCCTATCGGCTGGGGTGAGGCAGCCCGGCTAGTCGGGCAGGCCTTCCATCAGAGGATAATCAAGCCAAGGAACAGGAAGGAAAGGATTGGAGGGGACGAGCGGTTATCGACCGAATCCGCCCTGGTTGTAGCCACCTGGCGGATTGAAGCCGCCGCCGGGGCCGGGGGGAACTGGACCACCAGGTGCGCCGTAGGGGCTGCCAGGAGGGGCAGCAGGAGGCATACCTCCGGGTGGGCCATAGGGTGAGCCGGGAGAGGCACCGCCGCCGGGAGCAGCGCCGTAGGGGCTACCAGGAGGGGCAGCAGGAGGCATTCCTCCGGGTGGGCCATAGGGTGAGCCGGGAGAGGCACCGCCGCCGGGAGCAGCGCCGTAGGGGCTGCCAGGAGGGGCAGCGGGAGGCATACCACCCACGGGACCGGCGGGAGGGGCACCATAAGGACTACCCCCAGCGGGAGTTCCCGCGCCTGGACCACCCACCCCTCCCATCGGAGGGGCTCCCGCACCCTTTTTGGGGGCGAAAATCAAGGCGCCGATCACGCCTCCGATCGTCGTAAGTACGGCAATCGCAATGGCGAAAACAATGCCGGCGAGTATTGATGAGACTATGTTTCCAGCCACATGTCCCATCGGAAGGCTGGTATCCGCGAGGCCTGACATAAGGCCAACGATGATCCCACCCACAAAGATATTCAAAGGGATGCCAATCACGACGTAGATGGCCGCCGCAATTCCTCCGGCAATCGCGCCACAGATCGCCCCATCTGCCATGGGAACGCCTTCTTTATTCAGCGATTTATTATACAAATGCACGGCCAAAACGCCGCCAAGCAAGCTCCACAGACAACAACAATAATTGACGAAGGGAATGATGCCGAGGATGGCCGACAGAAGACCGGCCACCACACCTCCAAGGACCGCTGGTTTGACTTTGCTTGGTTTCATGGACTCCTCATTGGCCCAAGTGGGCTACTGGCTCTTGGCGACAAGACCGATGAACGAGCAGCTCTTGCATCGCGGCCACCATGGCCGGAACAAGATAAAATGCGGTAACGGAACCAAGAAGGCCGCCGGTGACGGTCCTTGATAAAAACGTGTTGGGGATACCCAGCCATCCCACAGCCACATCCACGGCAGAAGGGATGGCAGCGATAAGCAACCAATGCCGTTTCGGAACGGCGGTATCAAGGGAACGAATGATGGGAACCAGCAGCAGCCCGAGTGCGCCCCCGATGAGCAGCGCGGAGAAACGCGAGCAAAGGGCCCATGGGTACTCGTGGTAGTGGAAACTACGGGAAGGAATCTGGTGGCAAACGGGGCGCAGCGCGTCGTACAGGATGCCACTCATGAATTCGAAACCATGAGCGCGAAGCCAGGGAGCACCCACGACGATCAAGACACCGGCCAGGCTGATGACAAGCATGCCCACGTAAGCAAACCATGCAGCCTGTCGATGGGTGAAACGAAAAGCCGCATCGTTGGTTTGCTGCCCATTCGTTTGAGAATCCGCCCAACGCCGCATCGTAGAGATATCACGCTATCAGTCTCGGACCCGCAGGGACAAGCCTCTGATCGATTTAATCGTAAATCGACTCATGGATACCGTTTCCATCGTTCAGACTCGAGCATCCCATGTCATGGGCGTCGGCCAGCAGAGACTGATGCGCAGCAGGATTGGTGGGCGGAACAGGGGTCGAACCTGCGACATCCGGCTTGTAAGGCCGGCGCTCTACCACTGAGCTATCCGCCCAAGGATTCGGCTGCCTCTTCAGGCCTGTACGCCTGTCGAAGGCATCTCGGAGCGCGAATCCGTCGAAGAAGCATCATGACCAACGACCAGTTCGCCGTTCCTATACTCCATCACGTCGCTTCCGGGACCAAAAATCGCAATAGGATGATCAACCATCAGCGCTTCCCGCAAAACGTCGTCCATATGAGAAGCGAGCACGATTCGCATCGAACGCAAGACACGGCGGGGGATTTCGCGAAGATCTTTCCGGTTTTCCTTGGGAATGATGACCGTATCCAACCTTGCCCGATGAGCCGCCAGCAATTTATCCTTGAGCCCACCAATCGGCAAAACGCGTCCACGCAAGGTTATTTCGCCCGTCATCGCGAGATTGTTGCGGACGGGTACTTTCATCAGAGCCGAAGCCAGGCTCGTGGCCATGGTGACTCCCGCGCTCGGCCCATCTTTGGGCACGAACTCCGGGAAATGAACATGCACATCCACCTTTTGATAAAAGTCCGGATCGAGACCAAACGCCTCGGCACGAGAACGAACATAGCTCATCGCCGCCTGAGCGCTTTCTTCCATTCCTTTTTCGAGAAGGCCGGTGATCAGCAGCTTGCCTTTTCCCGTGAGAACGGTCACTTCGCAAGAAAGCAAGTCCCCGCCATAGGAGGTTACGGCAAGACCGTTGGTAAGACCGATCTCGTTTTGTTCTTCCGCTTTCGACAGACGAAATTTGGGAACGCCAAGGAAGAGAGGCACGGCGCGGGCCGCGATTTCATGACGTTTGTCCGGCCCTTCTTTGACGACCTTTCTAGCGATTTTTCGGCATATATTTGCGATCTCTCGTTCGAGGGCGCGAACTCCCGCCTCCTTGGTGTAGTGGTGGATGATGGTGCGGATGGCTCCTTCGGTGAGGTGCATATCCACATTGTCCAGCCCACAATCCTTGCGTTGCCGAGGCAGCAGGTAGCGTTGCGCAATATGTAGTTTTTCGAACTCCGTATATCCTCCCAACTCAATGATTTCCATGCGGTCTTGCAAGGGGATGGGAATGCCTTTGAGGGTGTTGGCGGTGGTGATGAACATCACGTCGGACAGGTCGTAGTCGAGGTCCAGGTAGTGATCGTTGAACGCGTGGTTCTGCTCTGCATCGAGCACTTCGAGCAAGGCAGCGGCGGGATCACCCCGAAAATCCGTGGACATTTTATCCACTTCGTCGAGCAAAAATAGCGGATTATTCGAGCCGGCTTTCTTCAGGCCTTGAATGATTTTTCCGGGCAATGCACCGATATACGTGCGGCGATGTCCCCGAATTTCCGCTTCGTCGCGCACGCCCCCCAAAGAGAGACGAACATATTTTCGGCCCGTGGCTCTGGCGATGCTTTTGGCGAGACTTGTTTTTCCGACGCCGGGAGGGCCCACGAAACAGAGGATGGGGCCTTTGAGTTTGTGAGTCAGGGCCTGAACCGCAAGGTATTCGAGGATACGTTCCTTGATTTTCTTGAGACCATAATGGTCTTCCTCGAGGATTTCCTCGGCCTCATCGAGCTGGAATCGCTCCTCGGTCGTCTCTCCCCAAGGTAGGCCCAAAATCCAATCGATGTAGTTGCGAACGACCGTCGCTTCCGCGCTGGTCGGATGCATCATTCGCAACTTTTTGATTTCTTTTTCCACCCGCGAAGAGGCCTCTTCGCTCATTTTTTTGGCCGCGAGTTGGTCTTCCAGTTCTTGAATTTCGTTCTTGAATTCGTCTCGCTCGCCACCCAATTCCTTCTGGATGGCCTGCATCTGTTCGTTGAGGTAATACTCCTTCTGCGTCTTTTCCATTTGCTTTTTGACGCGCGATCGAATCTTGCGCTCGACCTGAAGGATTTCGATTTCGGCCTGCATGACTTCGAACAGGCGTTCGAGGCGTGATTTGACATCCGCCATCTCGAGCAAGGCTTGACGCTCGGACAGTTTGATGGAGGGCAAATGGGCGAGGATGGTATCCGCCAGCCGACCTTCGTCTTCAATCGACTGGACCGTCATCAGCACCTCGGGCTGCACTTTTTTGTTGAGTTTGACGTAGATATCGAAGCTTGCCTGGATGGAGCGCACGAGAGCCTCGACCTCCACACCGTTGGCTTCGGTTTCAACGATATCTTCGATGCTCACGAGGAAGTAGGGCTCGATTTGCGTGAATTGCTTGATGCACGCACGATGTTTTCCCTCGACCAGAACCTTGACCGTCCCATCAGGCAAACGCAGCATCTGCTGAATGACAGAGACAGTCCCCACCGAATAGATTTCGTCGGGGGCCGGGGTGTTGGTTTTTGCGCTTTTTTGTGCAGCGAGAAAGATCTCTTTGCCGCGCCCCATCGCATCGTCGAGGGCCGCAATGGACCGGTCCCGCCCCACGAAAAGCTGCGAGACCATAGCGGGAAAGACGATGATATCGCGCAGGGGCAGCAGAGGGATGGGCTGTCTCCGGCTGGGAGCGGAGGGGCGATCACCGTCATTCTGGAAGAACATGGGTCACTCCTCGACACGGAGGTCGAAAGAAAGAACAGGGGGAAGGCTCAGGCTAGCTCAGCCTCCTTCTGATACACAATGAGCGGCGGTTCGTGTTTGGTCACGACATCTTCGTTGATGATGACTTCCTTCACGCCCACCTTGGACGGGATCTCGTACATGATATCGAGCATGGCAGCCTCGAGGATGGCGCGAAGTCCGCGCGCGCCAGACTTTCTTTCGAGGGCTTCTCGGGCGACTGCCGTCAGCGCGCCTTTGGTGAACTTGAGTTTGATCCCATCGATATCAAAGAGTTTTTGGTATTGGCGCTGCAAGCTATTGCGCGGTTTGGTCAGGATGTCCACGAGCGCTGCTTCATCCAGTTCATGCAAGGTTGCGATGACCGGCAACCGACCGATGAACTCGGGAATGAGGCCGAATTTGAGCAAGTCCTCGGGCTGCACTTGCTCGAACAACTCCCCGAGCTTCAAGTCCTTGCGGGAATGAATATCCGCGCCAAAGCCAAGGGTATTTTGGCCGATCCGGCGCTGGATGATGCCATCGAGCCCGACGAACGCTCCCCCACAAATGAATAGGATATTGGTGGTATCCACCTGGAGGAAGTCCTGCTGAGGATGCTTACGTCCACCTTTGGGAGGAACATTGGCCACCGTACCTTCGATGACTTTGAGCAAAGCTTGCTGCACACCTTCGCCGGACACATCGCGGGTGATGCTAGGATTGTCGCTCTTTCGGCTGATCTTGTCGATTTCATCGATGTAGACGATGCCCCGTTGTGCCCGCTCCACATCGTGATCGGCGTTTTGCAAAAGCTGAACGATGATGTTTTCCACGTCCTCGCCAACATAACCGGCTTCCGTCAACGTCGTGGCATCCGCAATGGCAAACGGAACGTTGAGCAACTTGGCCAGGGTTTGTGCAAGCAGCGTTTTTCCACAACCGGTTGGACCCAGCAGAAGGATATTGGACTTCTGAAGTTCCACGTCATCGCTGCCGTGGCGTGCTTCGATGCGTTTGTAGTGGTTGTGAACGGCGACAGAGAGGATCTTTTTGGCGCGTTCTTGTCCAATCACGTATTGGTCGAGAACGGTTTTGATTTCAGAAGGCTTCGGCGTGGGTGCAGCCCCTGCGGCGGATTCATCCTTCTCCACCTCTTCATTGATGATATCGTTACAAAGCCCGATACATTCGTCGCAGATGTACACGGTCGGGCCAGCGATGAGTTTTTTCACCTCTTTTTGGGACTTGCCGCAAAAAGAGCAGCTCAAGTTGCCGTTCATTCGATCGTCACGCCGTCGATCCACGTTAACCTCGACAAATCGCGTTGTACGGAAGCCGTCTGCGTCCGCTCGCGTAGTCTAGATCCCCAAGAGCACTGTCGCAAGGGAACGGCATGGCGAGCCCATGCCTCCCTCACCGCCCTACGTTCACCAAAGCCCGAATCAAGCCTTTTTCTTAGGCTGGAAAACCTCGTCGACGATTCCGTATTCCTTGGCTTGTTCCGCCCCCAAATAAAAGTCCCGGTCGATGTCTTTGGCGATTTGTTCTGCCGTTTTTCCCGTAGCGTCGACCAGAATTTGTATGAGGACATCTTTGAGATGACGGATTTCTCTTGCTTGAATCTCGATATCCGAAGCCTGTCCCCGCGCTCCCCCCATGGGTTGATGCAACAACACCCGAGAATGCGGAAGCGCAAATCGTCGCCCCTTTCCACCCGCGCAAAGCAAGACAGCGCCCATGGACGCCGCCTGGCCGATGCAAATGGTGGATACCGGGCACCGGACGTACTGCATGGTATCGAAAATGGCGAGGCCCGCGGTCACGACCCCTCCAGGGCTGTTGATATAAAGCTGCACGTCTTTGTCAGGGTCTTCGCTTTCAAGAAATAGAAGCTGTGCGATGATGATGTTGGCCACATCATCGTTGATTTCGGTGCCAAGAAACACGATGCGGTCCTTGAGCAGACGGCTAAAGATGTCCCAGCTTCGTTCCCCTCTATGGGTCGTTTCCACCACTTGGGGATAAGGGATGAAATCGCGTGCGCGCTCGATCGTGGCGATGGCTTGCGAACGAGTGCTGGGTCGCTGGCTCATGGTACCTCCTCACGACTTACCTTGCGGGAGAGAATCCCGCGAGAGACGAATCCGAATATACCGCGCAAGCCCGCCCATCGCTCCATGGAATGAGGCGAAGAGCGAGCCAGGCGATAAAAAACAAACGCACAATCCAGGAAAGGTGACGCGGTGGGGTCACTCGGCCTCCGGGCCGGTGACCTGCTCGATCTTGGCAGCCTGCTCGATGATGGTCAGGACCTTATCTTCGAGAATCATCCCAATCAACATTTCCCGTTGCTTGGGGTCACGATACTGCACTTTGATTTTGTTGACGTTTTGGCCTGTTTGTTCGGCGAGTTCGACATAGGCTTTCTGGATGTCGTCGTCGGTGATTTGCAGTTTTTGAGCTTTCGCGATTTCGGCCATCAACAGACCGGCGCGGACTTTGATTTCGGCGTCCATCCGGATGCGCTGGCGCATGTCCGGAGAAACGGACTGCACGTTATTTCCCTGGGTTCGAGCACGCTCCAGGATTTCGTTTTCCTGCATCCGGGCCTGTTGATCGACAAGAGAAGGCGGAACGGGGACTGGATTTCGTTTGCACAATTCGACGACGAGCGCTTCGGCCACCTCGTTTTCGGCTCGCTCCGCGTTGGCTTTTTCGATTTTTTGCCGGACGTCTTGGCGCAAGGCATCGAGCGTATCGTAAGAGCCCACATCCTTGGCAAATTCATCGTCAAGCTCAGGCAAGACACGCTGCTTGATTTCCTTGAGGGTAATGTGAAATACGCCTTTCATTCCGCGGAATTCCTGTCGTTGATAGGCTTCCGGGAACGTGAGCGCCACATCGAAACTCGCCCCAGCTTCCTTACCCTCGAACGCCTCGCTCAATTCAGGCAATAGATTGGCGCTGCCCACCTCTGCGGTGGTGTCCACACCACGCCCATCCTGGACTTGCTTTCCCCCCACTTCGAGCACGAAATCGAACGTCACGACGTCTTGTTTTTGCGCTGGACGCGCGGGCTCGGGCACCACCAGGTTGGCGTAGCGCAAACGAAGTTTTTCGATTTCTCGGTCGATCATGGCCTCGGAAACCGGATATGCGGTCCGCTTGACTTCCAACCCCTCGTAATCGACCTTTTCGATGTCAGGAGTCACTTCGAAACGAGCCGTATAAGCAAAATCCTCGGAAGGATTGGGCTTGGGCTTTTCGATCTGAGGACTGGAAATGGGGCGAATGTTTTTGTCCTTCAGCGCCGCATTCAACGTATCTTCCACAAGACGGTTGGAGACATCCGCGGCAATCCGCTCACCAAAAAGATGCTGCAGCACCTCTTGGGGAGCTTTGCCTTTTCGAAAGCCCTTGATGTGAGCCGATCGAGCCAGGTTATCCAAGGCACGCTTCATCGACGCCTTGACCCGCTCGACGGGAACCGTAACGTGGAACTCAATGAGTACTGGGGAAAGTCTCTCTACCGTGACCTGCATCATGGGTCTCCCATCGCAAGCGCAGCGACGGTTATGCGTTCGGCTCATGCCATGACGAGCGAACCCGCCACGCGGGCGGGTGCTCGTGCCACGCTACGGTCACCACGTCAAGCCTTTCGGTCATCATTTGAGGAACGAAGGAACAAAATAGCGAGCCCTGGCGGGAGGCGACCGCCAGGGCTCTCGTCCCGGAAGGACATGCACCGACTCGGAATCGAAAAAAAAGCGATTCAGTTCAATAGATATCGTCCGGATCGAGGAAATCGTCTCCCTCGATATCGTCATAGCGATCACGCTCAAACGCGTGGTCTTCCAAATCCTCAATGGAAAACCCGATTTTGAAACTCGGTCGGATTTCTTCCCGCTCAAATTCTGCCCACGAGCTGTAGCTCCTCGCCATCTCCCTATTCTCCTCCTGCCGTCCTACCCCTAGGTGAACAGCCTCACATCCCTTTGCCTGTCATCAACCCAACGGCCCGGCCTTTGCGCATCCCGTCCAACGACAAGACCTGCGACCGGACTTTATGCCTTGATGTCATCCAGAACACGGTCACCATCGCCCGCTCCGCCCCAGGCGCTAAGCAAGCTTCCTCCAACGCCGCGCTCATTTTGGTGGTTCGTTTTATACCTACCATGTCGCACCTGGTAGGATACTGTACGCACCAGACTGACACTGGCCAAGAATCCCGACGACGAATTTTAAAATCGTCGAACTTCGCTTGATTTCGCGGACTTGAAGCGCCTATCCCACATCGGCCTTGCCGAACCACCGCCTCGAAGGCTAATGCCCTGTTCGCCCCATGACGACCGTGGAACACAAAGCCAACGTCATCGCGATCGCCAACCAAAAGGGCGGCGTCGGCAAAACCACCACCGCCGTCAACCTCGCGGCAAGCGTGGCCGTGGCCGAACGACGAACGCTACTCATCGATTGTGACCCTCAGGCCAATGCATCGAGCGGTGTCGGTGTGACTCCGAGAAGCCTTGAAGTCAGCTTGTATGACACGCTCATCGGAAGAGCCTCCCTACGAGACATCCTCCGTCCCACCGCCGTCGAACACTTATGGGTTGCGCCTGCCACACAGGATTTGGCGGCTGCCGAAGTCGAATTGGTCGACGAGCCGGATCGGGCCATGCGTTTGAAACAAGCCCTCGAAGCCGTGCTTGACGACTACGATTATATTTTCATCGATTGTCCGCCGGCCCTTAGTTTGCTCACCATCAACGCCTTGGTGGCCGCCGACAAGGTCATCGTACCCATGCAGTGTGAGTATTATCCGCTCGAAGGGCTCACGTACTTGATGTCCACGATCGACCGGATACGAGGGGCGTTGAATCCATCGCTCAAGCTCGAGGGCATTTTGCTGACGATGTACGACCCGCGCAATCTACTTGCACGACAAGTCGCGATGGAGATTCGAAGCCACTTTCATGTTTTCGAATCCATCATTCCGCGCAATGTCCGACTGTCGGAAGCCCCTTCCCACGGAACCCCTGCTCTCTTATATGATGCGAGAGCCAAAGGAGCACAAAGCTATCTGAGCCTCGCCCGCGAATTGTTGGGGGATGAAGCATGAGTTCGGAGAAGAAGCGCGCACTCGGAAGGGGGTTGGATGCGCTACTTCCCACCGTCTCCACCATCAGCTCCTCATCCGGAGCAAGCTATGGCGACCGCTCCGTTTTTACATGCCCCATCGAAACGCTCCATCCGCAGCAAGGGCAGCCCCGGCAGCGCATGGATGGCTCCAAGCTCGATGAACTCGCCGCATCTCTCAAAGAACACGGTCTCATCGAACCGCTCGTGGTTCGTCGAAGCCCGAGTTCTCCCGATCGATTCGAAATCATCGCGGGCGAGCGACGATGGCGGGCGGCGCAACGCGCAGGGCTCAAGGAACTGCTCGTCGTCGTCAAAGACGTGTCCCCAAACACGGCTTTCGAACTGGCGCTCATCGAGAACCTTCAGCGCGAGGACCTGGATCCCATCGAGATCGCCGAAGCCATCGAGCGGCTCATCAAAGAATACGGTTACACGCACGAAACCGTCGCCAGTCGCCTTCATAAGGATCGAACAACCATCACGAACGCGCTACGTCTGCTCAAGCTCCCCCCCCGTGTCCGAACGATGGTCGTCGAAGGCAAGCTGTCCGAAGGCCACGCTCGCGCTCTTTTGGGAGCCTTGGATGATGCGTCGATCGAATCGTTGGCGGACAAAGCCGTACGCGGCAGCTTGAGCGTGCGAAAGGTCGAGGCGCTCGTACGCCAGCAACGCCAAGGAAGCGATACCCATGCGCCGACAACGCCACCCCAAGCGAATGGCAGCGCCAACATCCGTGATCTCGAACAACGGTTGACACATCGCCTGGGACATAAGGTGCAAGTCCGGGACCGCGGTGGCAAAGGGGAAATCACAATCCCCTACGCTTCCCTCGATGAATTGGATGAGATTCTCGAACAGCTCGACGTTCGATAGCGTAAGCGACGGCGGGGGCGAAACCGATGCAGGTCGAACGTTTTACCGGCGTGCCTCCTCGGCGGCTTGTTTGCATTTGCTGTCGGGCGCGATTTTCTCGCAGGCTTCGAAAGCTTCGATGGCCGCCTTTTTGTTTTTTTCGACAGTCAGCAAAAATCTTCCAAAAAGAAAGTGGGCGGGCGCGTAGGCGGGATCGGTTTCGATGGCTTTTTTATAATCCGCTTTGGCTCCCGCGTTGTCTTTTTTCATTTGTTTGCAGACGCCCCGGTTCGAAAAAAGCTGAGCCACGGCACGCAAGGCGATGGCTTTGTCGTACGCGACGATACAGTCATCCGGCAGGCGCGCCTTTCGGTACAATTCCGCAGCCATGGTTAGCACTTCCAAGTTTTCGGGTGCTTGCTGAACGGCCCGATCGATATGCGCCTTCGCCTCGTCATATTTTCCACTTTCCACGAGCAAATCGGCCAATCCCAGACGAACATCGGGCGAATCGGCAAGGGCCAGAGCGGATTCAAACGCCGTTTTCGCTCCTTCAATGTCTTTGTTGCCCATGCGCGCATAAGCAAGATTGAGCTGAAGAGCAGCGTCTTTGGGGTTCCGCGACGCCGAAGAGGCGAGCACTTTCTCTGCTTCCTCGAAGCGTTGGGAATCGATGAGCAACGCCGACAGGTTCAACACGGAATCCGTCCACGAAGGCGCGGCAGCAAGCGCGGCGCGATAGTGTTTTTCCGCCCCTTGTGCATCGCCAAGGTTTTCGAGAGCCACCGCTAGGTAATGGTTGGCCTTGGGATGATCTGGTTTACGCGCTACGATCGCCGAAAAAACGGCTTTGGCTTTCACGAAATCTTTCGTTTTGATGGCTTCCTCGCCTTCCGCCATCGCCTCGGCGTCCGCCTCATCGCCCGCTGGATCTTGCACCGTCGTTCCCGTTGGCACCGCGGGTTGCGAAGCAGGCCCGCCACAAGCAAACAACGCCACGAGCCCCAACCATCCCCACCTCTTTCCGACGTTATGCATGTTGATCTCCCTTCCCATGGTCAGCGCAAAGCCTCTTGCAGACGTTGCTCGATCGCGTCGATGCGCGCCGCATCCATCACCTTCGAACCGTCGGTTTCGGACACATAAAACACGTTTGCGGCTCTCGTTCCCTCGGTATTGATTTTTGCGAACTGAATATTCAATCGCAAATCATGAAAGGCGTTGGCAACTGTATACAACAAACCCGGGCGGTCTTCCGAAAAGGTTTCCACGATCGTCCATGACCCGGAAGCTTCGTTGTCCACCACGATTTCCGAACGACCGAAAGCATGAACGGCTCCCTTCTGCCCACGCACGTACTGCTCCGATGAGGTATTCCCGGCCAAGATGTCGCTGATGGTCTTTTCCATTGCGAAAGAAGCCTGGCGTAACGCCTTGATGGTAGCTCCTTCGGGAATCACGACATGAAACATGTCCACGGCTTCCACGCTTGTCGGCGATCGCTTGCGAGAATGAATGAACGCCTCGAGGACGGATAATTGATTGGCCATGAATACAGCAGCGATAACTGCCAGCAATCCAGGCCGATCGTCGGCGATGACCAACACTTCCGCAAGTGAAGAGGCAAAGGCAGTGAATACGGCAACACGCACGGCTTGCGGCTTTCGATTCATCGCCACATGCGCGTGCGCTACCAATTTCGCCTCGTTTTGCCCTAAAATATATCTTTCAGGCATCGTTCGAAGATATTGTCGAAGCGTTTCATCGTTATCCTGCTCCATCACGATGCGTTCGATCTTCGAATGAACCCCGGCGCTTCGGGTGGCAAAATCCGCGCGTTGGCGCAAATGAGCATCGACACGAACGAACAACCGTTCGAGCCATTGCCTTTTCCACACCGTCATGGCGTCGGGCGACGTGGAGCTAATCACCACGAATGACAAAAGCAGCAGTTCGCGCAGACCTTCTCGCCCGTGCGCAACTTGAGCCACTTCTTCCCATACGTTGGGATCATCCACATCACGACGCGAAGCGATCTGGTTCAACAACTTATGGTGTCTGACGAGATGGGCAACTTCATGCGCATCATCGCACGACATGCCGAGCCGATGTGCCACTTCGAAGGCGATCGGGGCTCCACGCATCGCGTGTCGTTTTTCGGCAACGGCCTTCCCAACGTCGTGAAGAAGCGTGGCAAGCAGCACAATCCGAGGCCGCGCCATCTCCATGGCAAGACGTCGAAACAGGCTATGAGACCCCTGTTTTTCTCCGCGCACCAGCTTTCGCAACAGGTCGACGGCCGCAATACAATGCGCATCCACCGTAAGGACATGGTACGCGTCTCGTTGCCTACGGCCCGCGAGTGCTTTGAACTCAGGAATGAACGTGGTGAGCAAGCCGACATCGAGCATGACGCTCAACGGCGAGTCTTGAGGCAGTCTTGTTTCTTGAACGGAACAACACAGGCTCAAAAACGCGTCGCCAGACCGGGGGATGGAACGCACACTCTTCTGGAATCCGCGCATTTTTAACGCACGACGCAGCAGAGAAAGGGTGTCCGAATCCATGCGCATCTGTCGAGCGATGGCGAATTGAAAGATCGTCAAGGCAAGGATTGGATTTTCCGCCAGAGCTTCTACGTCACTGATCGCGATCCGATCGCCGTTGACGCAAAAACCGACAGGCAGTCTTTCGACGATAGAATCCGCAGATGGCGCCGAACGGGCCCGATCGATGATTCGTTCCTTGGCACGCAACACACGATTGACATGAACGTAATGCTCTTTCATCAAGCGCTCTACGGCTTCCGCGCTGTCACCATATCCCAAGCTCGATGCAAGCCGAGGTTGCATGTCGAACGACATCCGATCACTTCTGCACCCGGATAGTAAATGCAGCAGATTGTGAATACGGCATAGGTGCGATCGCGCCAGTTGCAGTTCGGAGATTTCTTCTGGGTTGAAAAGGCCGTGGCGCACCATGTCCGTGAAACCAGTCGCATTCCAGCGAGCTTTGGCTATCCACAGCACGGTTTCGAGATCCCGCATGCCGCCAGCGCCATACTTCACGTGTGGCTCCAGTTGATATGCGGAATGACCGAAGCGCTGGTATCGTCTGGCCCCGTCAGACTCCAATCGACGCAGAAAGCTATCGAAACCATCGTGCGACAACACGCGGTCTCGCACCGTTTTCATGAGTTGAGTGGACATTTTCTCATGGCCAGCGACATGTCGCCAATCAAGGGAAGAAGCGACGCCAAGCCAGTCGTTTTCCGCGAGAACGATCATCGATTCGGCATGATGCACCTGCACGTCGATGGCCACACGGGCGTCCCACAGCGGACGAAACATCGCTCTCACGAATCGATCCACATCGGGATCTCGCGAATCAATGACCAACCGCACATCGATTCCACCATGGAACATCAAAGAGCCGCGAGCATAGCTGCCCACGGCACCAAGGGCGCGTTGCGAAGCGTAGGGCCCAGCCACCATCGCCGAGGCATAGTGAAAAAGCGTATCGAGCAACCCATCGAAAACACGCATACGAAAATGACATGCTTCGATACCACTGGTTCGGCGTCCCGATGTCACGATCGAACAAAGGGTGTGATGATGCCGTTCGAGATAATCGAGCACCTCGATGCGCAGCCGCGGCGCGACATTTTTGATTCGTTCATCAACGGTCAATTCGCGAGACATGAAGACTCTCTGTCATCGTGCATCTATCAAGCATTCCACAGGACAGGGGTAGTAGGCATCCATCATTCGCATTCGCTCATGTCGTATCGTCGGTTGCGCGAACGTCCTGCCGCCAAACCTGGAACTCGTTCTGGAAAACCTTGGCTATCGTCTTTGTGCTAGGACTTGATCCATTGATGGAGGAGACCGTGTACAATCACCGTCAGATTCGCTTGCGTTGCTCGAGTGCGCTTGGCGTAGCCTCATTGAGCGTGTTTTTGATTTGGGGCTGTGCGACAGGAAAAGACACGGAACCGGATAGCTGGACACCGGGGGCGGCGGGAGGGACGAATACCGCGGGAGCCTCGGGGTTCGGAGCAGGAGCCGATGGCGGGGAACAGGGCGGTTCCGCTGGCGAGTCAGGCACCGGGGGTGCGGGAGCCGGGGGAGGAGCGGCTGGCGTAGCCGGACAAGCTGGCGGCACGGGAGGTGGCGGCACGGGAGGTGGCGGCACGGGAGGTGGCGGCGCGGGAGGTGCTGGCGGTTCAGCGCCAACCGGCGGCGCGGCAGGCAGCTCGGGGTCAGGCGGAGCCTCTGGTGGCACCGGCGGCGGTCCTGGAGGAACTGGCGGAACGACAGGTGGTTCAGGTGGAGGCACTCCTGCCCCATCTTGCGACGACCAAATTCAGAACCAAGGGGAGGAAGGCATAGACTGCGGAGGCCCTTGCCCTACCCCTTGCCCAAGTTGTTCCGACCAAATCCAAAACCAAGGGGAAACGGGTATCGATTGTGGAGGGCCTTGCCCCCCTTGCGGATTCACCCACGAAGAATCATTCGACTATTTCCCTAACTGGAGCCCGGATGGCCCCTATTCGACCTCCGGCTCCTGCGCGCAAAGCTCGAAAGTCGATGGCTGGTACGTGACCAACTATGTATCCCCAACGTTCACCTTAGGGGATGGCTACTATGCCGTCATCGACACGGCTTCCTTCTCCTATTTTGGTGTGGACTGCGACGATCTCCTTGTCTCTCCCCCGTTCGATTCCCACGGGGCAACTCAGCTAACTATTGAATTTGACACACATTTTGCCACGTACCTCTCCAGCATTGCCTCCGTTCTTCTCGATGCCGATGGTGCCCTGCAAGTCCTCTGGACCAAGTCCGTGAACGTCGAAAACCAACACATCACCCTTGGACCCATCTCGGTGGCCGGAAAGAAATCACTGCGCGTACTATGGCGCTATCAAGGGACCTACGAGTACCATTGGATGGTGGACAACATAAAAATACAAGGGAAGTAACACCGCGCCTCATCCCTTGGCGCGAATAGCTCTTTCGTGCTCGAGCTTCACGCCCTTGCCAAACGAAAGCGGTGCTGCGCCCATAAACGTCTATTTCTCTTGTGTCACGACGATGGTCTTTGGGTTCGCAATCGTCATCTTTCGACTACACTAGGCTCGTGCCTATTCTTGTAGCGACTGCTTTGAAAAAATCCTTTGGTCCATTGCATGTGCTCGATGGCGTGCATCTGAGTATCGAACAAGGTGAACGAGTCGGACTGGTTGGCATCAACGGTTCCGGAAAGTCCACCTTGGCGCGTATCCTTGCTGGCGTGGACGTGGCCGACAGTGGTTCCCTCGCCTCCCCTCGGGATACCAAAGTCGCCTATTTGCCTCAAAACGTGCTTTTGCCCGATTCGCTTTCCGTTCGTCAAATTGTCTTACAAGGCCTGGGCGCATGGGACGAAGCCTGTCGTCGGCACGAATCGTTGTCCGACGCCATTCGACGGGGCGATGGGGACCTTACGGAATTGGTGGAACGCCAAGCGGCCGCGGCGGCCGACGTGGAGCGGCATGGAGGATGGAACCAAGCGCATCGAGTCGAGTCGATCCTCGGACATATCGGCTTGAAACATCTCGAAGCCCCGGTGGAAACCTTGAGTGGTGGAGATCGGCGACGGGTAGCCCTTGCCCAATTGCTCGTATCCGCACCTCATCTCGCCATTCTCGACGAGCCGAGCAACCACTTGGATGTAAGCACCATTACGTGGTTGGAAAAGTACTTGGTGGAGACATACCAGGGGGCGCTATTGATGATTACCCATGATCGAACCTTGCTCGATCGAGTTGTGACACGCACCCTCGAGATCGAAAATGGAAGGTTACATAGCTACCCAGGAGGTTATGAATCCTTCCTAGAAGCCAAGTCCGAGCGATTGCTTCTCGAAGCGCGGACGGAAGCCAATCGTCAGAATTTTTTGCGTCGCGAGTTGGAATGGCTTCGACGTCAGCCCAAAGCGCGGACCGGCAAGCAGAAGGCTCGCATACAGCGGGTAGAAGAAGCCGTGGCGACGCGTGCTTTGCCGACGGAGCGAACCGTCAAGCTGGCGATCGATAGCATTCGTTCCGGAAAAACGATCCTGGAGTTGCACGATCTTGCGTTGGAAATCGGGGAAAAAACGCTGGCCTCGGGGTTGACCTGGTGGATGACCGCCGGAGACAGGGTGGGCATCATAGGCCCCAATGGTGTGGGAAAGACAACGTTGCTGCGATGCATTCTCGGGCAAATGGCGCCGTCGGCCGGCAAAGTCGTCATGGGCAAGAACACACAGATTGCGTATTTCGATCAGCACCGTTCCGATCTCGACGAAAACGAGTCGGTTTTCGAAAACGTGGCGGGCCCCCGTTCCCATGTGGACCTTGCGGGTCGAAGGGTGGACGTCCACGCTTACCTAGAACGTTTCTTGTTTTCGGGACCGCAAATACGTCAACCGGTCCGTGGGTTATCCGGTGGCGAGCGAGCGCGGGTAGCTCTTGCAAAACTACTGTCCCATGGCGCAAACTTGTTGATTCTCGATGAGCCCACGAACGATCTGGATGTGGCAACCCTCGGCGCGCTCGAGGAATTATTGCTGGAGTTCGATGGCTGCGTCATCGTGGTCACCCACGATCGGTGGTTTCTCAACCGAGTGGCCACCACGATTCTTTCGTTCGAAAGCGACGCAAAGGTCGTGCCTTATGCCGGAAATTACGATGCCTACTGTCTGCAGCGGCAACGACAACAGGCCGACGAAAAAGATCGCTCTGCCATCTCGAAAGCACCACCTCCGATCGTAAGTCGGCCGAAGAAAGGATTGACGTATGCCGAACAAATCGAGTTGGAGGGGTTATTCGATCGGATCACGCTGGCAGAAGAAAAGGTAGAAGCGTTGGAAAAACAACTGGCGGACCCCGCGCTGTATTCGACGCGCCGGGAAGAAATCCCGCAATTGCATGTGCAATTGTCGCAAGCCAAAGAGCAAGTGGGCGCGCTTACCTCGCGTTGGGAGGAGTTGGAACTCAAACGGGAGACGACTGTAGATCCGAAAAGCTGATTCGTTGTGGCCCAACATTGCTTCACTTATATAAGAGCATCAGACGAACCGAGAGCCTTGCCCGCGGATTCAACCACGAAACGGCCGACACGACGGGATTTTTCTCAGAGTTCGCTCGCGGCTTTGGCGATCGCGGCGTTGCGAACGGCATAGCCTTGGGTCGTATGATGGATACCGTCGCTGAACGGCGCGCTTCCCGTTTTCGCGATGCTCGCCCAATCAAACACATGCATATTCGGCCAACGCGCCCGAGCTTTCTCGAGTTCTGCGTTCCATAATTCCATGTTCGCGTTCGACCAATGCCCCTCCGTTTTGGTCGTATAGGTGTTGACCCACATCACCCTGACCTGCGCGCTATCATCGATCGTCTTCATCATGGCATCGATCCGGTCGGCGCGGGAAATCGCCGCTCCCGCCGACACATTGGCGGTATCATTCGTGCCAAGAGCAATCACCCAACACCCCGCGAATCCGGACGCCACCAAACGTTCCGCGGCTTGTTTCCCAGTCGTGTCGTCGCCACAGCAATACTCGTAGATCGCACGGCCACCGTAGGCCTCGATCGTAGCCTCGATACCCACGGCGGCATACGCATCTTTCAGTTCGTCGATCGTATAGGCCGTAAGGCTATCGCCGAGATGCGCGACCTTGGTACATGGAACATGGATGGTCGCGTCGGGTTCGGTAACCGCACTATCGTCCGGTAGGGTGCTCGAATCGGCCGAATCAACCGGAGAATCGTGTTGCGCATCGAAATCCTGGGAGCCATCGGCTTCGGAATTGACGTCATGATTCGCGTTGGATCCACTATCCTGAAGCGAATCCGTACCCGCGTCATGGCTGGATTTGGACCAGTAATCGGGGTTGTTCGGCTCCTCGACACACGATGTGGCGAGCAACACGGCGACAACCATCCCTTTCGTGGCGATCTTTCGAAGCATGCATGAGTATGGCATGAGCGACCTGGACCGGCGCGAATAATCAGCGTCGGGCCGCGTATCGGATGCCAGAACCGTAAGGGCATCGCACCTCCTTGCGGGCACATTCTCACCCATTCGTACCAACCGCAAAGGAGACGTGCAACGGATCCGTTGCGTGAGGACATTGGGGAATGTTTGCGGAATGGAAAAGAGCGTCGAAGCAAGCGGGCCCGGGGAAGAAATATCTGTAATAAAATTCAGCACATAGTCTCATCAAGACGACGTAACTCTGCCGCTTTGGGTGGCAGGCTTATGCGGTTGCCAGGGAGTCTCAAAAAATGCTTCGGCTCATGAAAAGCTGCTTGAGAGGAGCTTGATAAAGGGTACGATTGCTGAATGACAAAATCGCTCCGATGGGCTGGCGTAGTATTTTGGGTAGGGATAGCGGGTGTGCTGAGTTGTTCTTCGGAGGACGACAGTGGCCGCGTTTCCAATGCGGGGACGGGCGGCGGGACTTCCGATGCTTCTGGCTCCGGAGGAGATGCTGGCACGGGGGGGACATTTTTCACGGGTGGTAGTGGGGGAGGAGGGGTTGTCGGCTGCGTCACTTGCTCGGCGGATCTTCGATCTGTGGTGGATTGTGAAACCGGCCAAGTGGTCAAAGAGTGTCCGGAAGACAAAGGTTGCGGTCCCGACGGGGAGTGTGTGGCGCCCTGCGAAAGCGCGAGTGCCAACAAAAGCTCCGTGGGTTGTGAGTACTATCTTGTGACTCCCGATGGCTGGAGTGAGATTCCCGATATGGATCTTCCTTATCCTGCTGGACTAGCGCCAGGCCAGGCCAGCGACGGGAGTTGCTTTGCCGCGTACGTGAACAACACCTGGCCAACTCCGGTCGATGTCACTGTCGAATACAATGGTGTTGTGGTGAACGCGGCACCCCATGCTCGGATTCCGCAAGGTGCAGGCGCTTCGTTGACGTATCTTCCCTTACCCAACGGCCAGATCCCGCCCAACGAGATGGCCATCGTGTTTTTGAGCCACGATGGTGGCATAGGGCCCTACAAAACCGCTTGCCCACAAGGTATTACTCCTGTTTTCACCAAGGACACGGGACAGCATGGCACAGGATTCGGAAAAGCGATCCGACTGGCAACGTCGGCCCCGGCGGTCGTTTATGATATTTATCCTTATGGGGGAGCGATTAGCTATATCACCAGCGCGACGTTACTCCTTCCGACGAGTGCGTGGAATACGAATTATGTAGGGGTGACCACGGACCACGCGACAAGGGGATCTCAGGGCGGTGAAGGCGAAATACGCTCACCCAGCGGCATCACGATCGTGGCACAGAAAGATGGTACCAAGGTCACTTTGCTACCCTCCGCTCCTATTGCTCCTCGAGGTCAAGTCGCGGCCACTCCAGCGAATCAAGCGGTGACCTATTCCCTCAATCGGGGCGAACTATTGCATTTTCTTCAAGTGGACGATCTGACGGGGACTCCGATTGAAGCCTCGGAACCTATCGCCTTGTGGGCGCAGCATTATTGCATGACCATCCCGTTCGGGGTCCCAGCCTGTGATCCCGGCCATCAGCAAATCCCTCCCGTGTCGGCAACCGGCTCGCAATACGCGGCCGTTCGTTACCGAAATCGTATTCCCTCCGGCCCTGAAGAGGCTGTGCCATGGCGTTTCGTGGGAATGGTGGATGGTACGGTCCTTACCTACGATGCGGGTTTTGACCCTGTGGCGGCCGGGGCGCCAACCACGCTACAACAAGGACAACTCGTAACGTTCAACCATACCGGACCTTTTGTGGTTCGCAGCCAAGACGACAGCCATCCATTTTATGTGGCTGCGCATATGTCGGGCGGCGACCCATTCGATGGTATCGGAGATCCCGAAACCGTCAATATCATCCCTACAGCGCAGTGGCTCAAGCAGTATATCTTCTTTGCGGATCCCACCTACGGCAACTCGAACCTCGTCGTGATTCGAAAAAAAGGCCCCGAAGGTTTCGCGCCGGTTACCCTCGATTGTCTCGGCCCTCTCGATGGTTGGACCGCGCTTGGGGAATTTGAATATACGAGGGTCGACCTGCAAGCCAACGGCACTCCCGTGGGCGCTTGCGACAATGGTCGTCATGTCATGGAAAGCGACATACCTTTTGGACTTACCGTCTGGGGATTCGACCAATACGTGAGTTATGCCTACCCCGCGGGTGCCAGTGTCAAGCCAATCAATACCGTGAAAGTACCTCCCGTCCCGAAATAGGCGTCAGCGTTAGCGTATCCAACGCGCCCGCCAACAACACCGTCCATTCGATGGTGAGTCATCGAAATATTCGCATATTCGCTTCGACGAAAGGAGCTTTGCGCTACACGGATTCTATCCTTACCGTGGTAGCGCCGCGCTGCTAGTGGTGAGATATGGGAGGAAAACGATCGAGGGGTGAGCGTAAAAATCGTGTAATAACAGGCACCTATGCCCTACGAGGCCTTCGGCCGAGGGGAGTTGAGGTCGCTCCTTGGGTTGAGGATGGGTTTGTCGTGTAAACGCGAGCGGGTTTTGCTAGTCTGCAGGATCGGAAAACGTTCGAACATATAAGGAATGGCTTGCGATGCGCTGGAAATACAGTCTTTCGATGTTCAAGGGAAGCTCGTTGTATCCTTCCATGCTTGGCGTCACGTTGTTGTCTTTGGTCCTCGGGGGGTGTGGCAGCGATGATGAAGCAGCGGGGGGAAGCTCGGAGACAGCCGCCAAGGCGCCCTATGGTCGTGTTTCTCAAAATACGGTCGTACGATACGAACGACCACGTGACGATGGGACTACTCACGAAGCCACGGCGCAGGTCGTGGGAGAAAAGACGATCCAGGGAAAAACCTATTGGCGTGCAAAACTTGGGGACTTTGACTCATCGAACGCCAGCGGAACGGAGCTTTGGGTTCAGCTCCCCGACCCCCATTCGGCGGTCGTGGCGGGAGGTGAATTTTGGTCGCGAAAAGTGCTGCCCAATCCCAATCCATCCCAACCTTCTGCCACGATTGAGTTGGACGAACCGCTCACGCTCAACCTCGATCCTCCGGTCGGACAGCCCGTTGCCGTACAGGCGAAAGGTACGATCGAGCTTTTGGGGCAGCCTCTTTCCATCGACCTTTCCGGCTCTTATACCGCCGTTAGTCACAACGCCAGCGTCTTGACTTCCGGTGGTTCCTTGCACGGATGTCATGAGTTTTCGTTCCAGGGCACGGCATCGAACAACGAATTTCTCAGTGTTCTTGGGGTCAACGAAATCAGCGGGCAAGCCTGGTACCATCCAAGTTTCGGCCTGGTGCGCGCTGTGATGCACATTCCCGGAAAGAAGGACTATGAACTCGACTTCACGGGCGCCGACGAAATGGGAAAAGCAACCACCGGCACCAACCGTATTCAAGGTCTGCGTATCCTGGGACCTTCTGAAACGTTTGAACTCAATACCTATGCGGTGCATGGCGACCTCGATGCCGACAAGGACCAGCACGCCAAAATGCTCGTGGAAGCGCGTTTTGCGGATGATTCGAAAGCGCAATCCTCGGATCGTCCACCCATCGACACACAGATCGGAACGACGATGGGCGTCTTTCCACACCAACTCGTTGCATCCCCCATCAGCTTTTTCCATCCGGAAGAAAACGGCAAAGGCTTTACGTTTTGGGTGGGATACGTAGACCAGGCGGCGAAAAATGAATCGGTCAACGGTATTTCCTACCATATCACGGCAAAGGTGCCTAACGACGCATCGAATTCGGTGCGGGTGACGAGCCGGATCATCTATTCGCTCTACAAGCCTTGATGCCAACCGCGTTTTTCGACGGTATACGCGGCACGGGCGATGCCCATTGTCACCGAGTGTTTTCCGGCAGGGCGCCTTGCTGTCGTCGTTGTCCGCGACGGGGTTTGCGTAGGGACAATATCGTGGATGGACGAACGCTCGAGCCTTGACAAGCAAACCAGTTCAAGACCCTTGCCCAACGTTGTGACACCTTGATCGATTACTTCAACAATGCCTGGAGCAACGCGAAGTGCTCGGCCTCTTCCGGTGCCACCATCCCGTCGGCAGCAATCGTTGCACGCACCACATCCAGGAACAATTCGCGGTGTTTCAAGGGAACCCTCGCGGGGTCGACGTCTTCAGGGCGCGGTGGTCGTTGCAACATCAACTCCACTTCTTGCTTTTCGTCATCATCGAGTTGGAGTTGACGGACAAGCTTGGCGATGAAGGCCTTTTCTTCTTTTTGGACTTCGAAATCCGCCCAGGCGAAGGAGCAAACAAAGCGCATGAGTCGCATTCGGTCTTGCTTGTTCAAGCGATGCATGGGCCAACCGTAGCAGTGGATGAAGTCCTTCGAAAGAGGGGGACAGGGGCATGGTCAACCATCCAACCAATCCAGCAGCGAATCGGTGGTACTTCCAGCGATTGCCCAACGAACACCTGACATTGGTTCCCCCGGCAAATCATGAAGCATCGTACAATTCATGAGACAATCCCACCTTAGCCCCAACATCCAACACGGTCGACCCCTTCGACAACGAATGATAAGGGTAGTGGTATGCTTAGGCACCCCGTGTCAACTGTCGTGTTTGCTGTTGGCCTATGGGTTGTGTCGTTGTGGGCGATGGCGGCAAGCGCTCAGCCTGCGGTGGATACGGCGGCGAAGCGATTGACCGATGGATCGTCCTTTCAGGTGAGGGTGCAAGCGGCTTTGGCGCTTGGAGCTTCCGGTTCCGAAAGAGCGGTGGGGCCGTTGTGTGGGGCTTTGGACGATGAAACGGCCAGTGTGCGTGCGGCGGCCGCAGCGGCTTTGGCGCGTTTACGTAAGCCGTCGGGGCTATCGTGCCTCAAAGCCCGAGCAGGCAAAGAAACCAATGGGGCGGTGAAGACGCAGATCGAAAAGGCGAGCGCACGCATCGAAAAGGATGCCGAGCACCAAAGAAACGCGAAGGCCTCCCGGCAGCCCACGCGGGCCAGTCGATTGTACGTAGCCGTGGAAGCCACCAAAACCAAGCATGGTCGTCGCAAAGGCGAGATTGAGTTGTTGGTGCAGGCAACGATCCGCAGGCTGCTGCTCGCGGATGCCAAAGTGGCGTTGGCACCCTCGGGGCAGAGTCCGCAAGACTTCGACAACGCTGCCAAGGGAAATCGCGTGCAGGGCTACCTGCTTCGTCCCACCGTGGAATCGGTGGATTACGATGGTGCCAAACTATCCGTAGCCCTGCGAGTGACCCTATTCAGCTATCCATCGATGGCATTACAAGGAGAGTTTTTTCCGAAGCTATCGATGTCGGGCACACCCCAACGGGATCCCGAAGCAGAAGACGAGCTTCTTCAGATGGCAGCGCAAAAAGCCGTGGAAAAGTTTTTGGCAACCACACGTTGATGATCTCATGACGGGCGCTGCGCACTCCATGCTTTTGTTCGGAGCAGAGAGGGTACGATGACGGCAAGTCCTTTGGTGACCATCTCATCGAACCTCGATGAGGTGATAAAAGGGATCGCCGTTGCCGCGCGCATCGATTCCCGATCCGCGTCGATGGTTCCCATGATTCGTATCTCTTCGATGACGACAGCAGGGGCGTAAGGGTCGCCGACGTGAAACGCTCTCGCGCTGTGCGAGCATCGCCACACTCAATGCCGATCGGATGTTGGCCACGGGAGTCGCGAACTTGCGTTGTCATTTGGACGGTGACTTGTAATATGGAAATATGCTGTTGTTCGCCGTCCCGATTGAGAACTCCATCGTCGGCACCATGAGGGTGGATATACATGCCTAGCGGTCCTGCCTCTCGATCTCAGTCGGAAAACGCACTCGCCGCTGATCCTTTGCTTGGCACGGTTCTCAACGATAAGTATCACGTTCTTGCCGTTGTCGGCAGCGGAGGAATGGGAAAGATCTATCGAGCGGAGCAGATTCCGCTTGGGCGACCCGTGGCGCTGAAGGTTTTGCATCCAGCACACACGTCCACTGCGAAGGAAGGAAATTTCCAGCAGCGTTTTTTCTTGGAAGCGAGCATTTTGTCTCGCCTACAGCATCCTAACGTCGTCACCGTTTTTGATTATGGGTACATAGAAGGAACCCATCCCGAAATGTACTTCATGGCGATGGAATACCTCGCGGGTGAGACGCTGGAGCATCGGATTCGTCGTCAAGGATTCTTATCGCCCGAGGAGCTATTGCCCATCGTCCGTCAGATCTCCCGAGGTTTACAGGATGCGCATCGCCAGGGGGTAGTGCATCGAGATCTCAAGCCATCGAACGTGATGCTCGTGGCGCGATCGGATGGTTCCATGCTGGTCAAAATCGTCGATTTTGGTCTGGTCAAAGTGCTCGGAACGGACTCGGATCAGATCACGCGAGAAGGAACGTTTCTCGGGTCGGCCCGCTACATGTCTCCCGAACAGATCGTGCATGGCGGGGTCGATCATCGCACGGACGTCTACGCCCTTGGTGTTCTCATGTTCGAGGCTTTGTGCGGTGTGCCTCCGTTTCAACGTGAGGACCTCATCCAAACCCTGATGGCGCATGTGCATGAACCGATTCCGGAAATGGCTTCCGTGGCTCCGAACGTTCATGTTCCCCTCGCTGTCGAAGCGATGGTTCGTCGTTGTATGTCCAAGGAACCGAGTGAACGTCCACCGGATATGGATAGTGTTCTTGCGGAGATCGATGTCTGTGCCCGAGCCCTTGGATTTCCTGTTGCGCCTTCGGACCGTTATGATGTCGAATCCGGAGAACTCATGCGCGGCGATCACGTCGTCACCCGTTCCGACGCATTGACGCGAGCGGAGGGGCGTTCTCCTTCCCTGAGCATCACGAAATCCGAAAATGCTCCTCTTGTATTTTCTCCCGAAAACCCGGATACGAAAACACTAGCCCGAGCCAAGTCCAGCAGGAAGCTGTTGATCGTCATAGCGCTATTGCTGCTGCCAATCTCGGCGGGAGCACTATTTGTGCTGTTTCGACACACGAGCACAACCGAGGCATCCCGCGCGTCCGACCAACCGGGGGCCGCCGAGCCGTCGACACCTTCCCATGCGTTTGTGTTGTGGATCGATTCGACTCCTTCGGGAGCCGAGGTGTTGGAAGGTGATACGGTACTTGGAACGACGCCCATGCAATTGTCGATCGACAACGATACGGTTCGTGATTTGCCCAAGCGCTTGACGCTTCGGGCCCCAGGGCATCGTCCGTATTCGCTCGTACAAGGCCCATCGAAGGACAATGTTCGCGTGGCCGTCGCGCTCCAGCCAGTGCCTGCAGAGGATAGCGATAGTGCTCCCAAGCCACTTCCTAGAAAACCGTCGGGCCCCTCGACGCCTCCTCATTCCCCACCGACCGCCGATCCCGGCATTCGACTCCACCGATGAATCCTATTTTCAAAGCATGGGTCCGTGTATTCACGGCGCTATTCCTGGTGACTATCCCTTTTCGGATATACGCCGACGATTTGGCTGACGAGGCGGATTTGCACTTTCAAATCGGGGCGGAACGGTATCGTGCCCGCGACTTCCGGGGCGCTCTCGAGCACTTCTTGCTCTCGAATCGTCTCGTGGCCAACCGCAATGTCGTCTTCAACATCGCGCGAACCCACGAGCAGCTTCGTCAGTATTCGCACGCCTTTCGGTACTACCAACAAGCGCGGGAGGGAGAAACCAACCCAGAAGAAATCGCCAAGATCGATGCGGCCATCGACAAGATCCTTCCGCAGGTAGCCGTACTTCACGTCATCACCGATCCTCCTGGTGCCACCGTCTATGTGGAGCGAAAAGACCTTGGTCCTCGTGGCACGACTCCTCGCATGTTGGCTTATGAACCGGGAGATCACACGCTCATCGTGGAACTACCGGGTTATCGTTCCCAGATCCTCGAATCGGTTCATCTCGAAGTCGGGCACCCCAAAACCGTCCATCTCGCCTTGGAAAAAATCGTTGGCACCATCGTTATCGGAGGCATTCCCGCGTCAGCGGAGGTTCGAACGGATGATCCTACCGCACCTGCCTCATGCCAAGGACCTTGCCGACTCGAAGTATCCGCGGGTCGACATACTTTGTACATCAACGACCCGGCTCATGAATCATGGATGCGTGAGATCGATGTCGTGGAAGGCAAGTTCGTCTCGCTTCGTCCCACCTTGACTCCGCAGCTTGGCTCGTTGGTCGTTCGTGCCGACGAACGCGAGGCCATCATCGAAATTGATGGCAAACCGGTTGGATTCACACCGGCTGTCATCGATGTCGGTGTTGGGTTACGAACGGTTCGGGTGAGCAAGAAGGGGTTTGTACCTGTCGAGCGCACGGTTCAGATTCGATTGAAGGAGCGTGTTCGATTGCAGGTCGAACTTGAAGCCGTCGAGGAAGTCATCGCGGCATCTCGACGCGCGGAAGCGGTCGAAGACGCGCCGGGGTCGGTGACTCTTGTTTCCCATCGGGAGCTTCGTGCGATGGGCTATCCAACGATTGCGGAGGCCATTCGTGGTGTACGAGGGGTGTATGTGGGAGATGATCGCTCCTATCAAGGAGTAGGCATTCGTGGATTGTTCATGCCTGGAAGCTACGGCAACCGCGTGCTCGTTCTCTTGGACGGCCATCCTATGAATGACAATTGGATCGGTTCTTCCTATGTCGGCTACGACGCGCGTACGGACATCGAGGACATCGATCGTCTCGAGGTGATTCGTGGACCGGGTTCGGTGTTGTATGGCACCAATGCGTTTTCGGGTGTCATCAATATGGTGTCGCGCGCAAGGCAGTTGCCATCTTCCGGAAGCGTAGGGATGTCCAGCAGTGGATCGGGTGTGGCCAGAGCGCGAGCGAGAGCAACTCTTCGATTGGGAGATGATGCGGGGTTTTGGATGTCGGTGGCGGGGGCGCGTTCGGAAGGTAGGGATTTTTATTTTCAAGAGTACGACCAGCCCAATGATGTGCCAGCAACCGATGGGGTCGTTCGTGGTCTGGACGGCTTTCAGTCGGGAACGATGACAGGTCAAGCGTGGTGGGGACCGATCACGTGGCTGGGCTTCGTTCATTCGCGGGAAAAAGACTTACCGACAGGAGCCTATGACACCATTTTTGCCGATCCTCGTGCTCGTCAAAAAGACACCCGCGGCATGACGGAATTGCGTGTGGAGCCGTCGATTTCCGACGACGTTCATGTGCTGCTGCGCGCCCATCTCGATATGTATCGCTTCGAAGGACGGTATCCGTACGAAGAGGTCAACGGTGGGTTGGGGGTCGATCGTTATCAAGGCACGTGGGCGGGAGGAGAAGGAAGGCTCATCCTTTCGCCGTGGTCCCCGCTTAGTGTGACGTTGGGAGGCGAGGGTCAGCGCCACTTTCGAGTCCACCAAACGGCCGAGCGCAACGACGGAACCCACATGGATCGTTCCGATCCGTATTCGGTTGCTGCTGGCTATGGGTCGGTGGATGTGCTTCCCATGACTGAACTGCGAATATCGGCGGGCTCTCGGTTCGACTGGTATTCGACGTTTGGCACGTCGGTAAATCCTCGGTTCGCGGTGATCGTCAAACCCTATGAAGCGGGGAATTTGAAACTCTTTGCAGGCAAAGCGTTTCGGGCACCCTCCATTTACGAGCTTTATTACAACGACGGGGGACGAACGCAGGTCGAGAGTCCCGATCTTCGTCCGGAAACCATCTACTCGCCGGAGCTTCAATTCACTCATCGAATCACCGAATCATGGTCGGCCCTGGTGACTGGATACGCAAATTACGTCCAGGATCTCATCGCGGTACAAGGAGATGCCACCGCTGCCTCTCCCGCCCATTACGAAAACTCCCCCTCAGCGATTCTCACACTTGGTGCAGAAGCTTCCGTGCGGCGAGAATGGCGTCATGGGTGGATGCTCGAGTTATCCTATGCGTATCAGCATTCGGAGTATCGTCAGCCATCGGCGACGTCGGTCCCTATGCGCCATGTCCCCAACGTGCCCGAGCAAATGGGCTCGATTCGCACTTCGGCTCCGATTGTGCAAGGTGCTCTTCATGCCATGACTCGATTGTCGGTAGAGGGGCCGCGCTACGATCGTTACGACCGACCTGGAGAACCAGAACAACGCAGGACCGAAGGAGCGGCCATCTGGGATGTCGTGCTATCCGGGCAAGAGCAAGAACTCGGCCTTCGTTACGCGATAGGCATCTACAACGTCTTCGATTCCCGTCATCGGGTGCCTGTCAGCCGTGAGTTTCGTCAGCGATCCATCTTACAAAACGGACGAACACTACTTCTATCTTCGACCGTTGATTTTTAGTGATGAGCGAAGTGGCTGGATTCCCCTGAATCGAGCGTACCTGTCCACGTTTCGAAGCTGGGCATGCCTTCGCTGTTGCGTTCTTCGGGGGAGTACACGATCACGTATGACATTTGTTTCCAAACGATGAATCCGCTTTTGTCCGCGCAGCGATGATGGCAGGGGCGCCACGTTCCGGTGTTCAGATACACGCGTCGGACAGGGGAGGCCGCTTGGGAGGGCTGCAGTCCGAGCGCTTGTTGTTTCGGGGCATGCGTGTGCCCCATAACCACGAACGGCGCGCCTGATTGCCTCGACAATTGCTGTGCGGCTATCACGTACGGGTCCGCGGTTTGCAACGCCGTGAGCATTCGTTCGACGGCAGGCCCTAGTCGGGATGCGGTTTGAAGCGAGACATGCCCGGCAATCCACATCACCCATTGCAAACGGTCCGCCGCGTCATCCCATTTCGTCCACGTATCATGGGAATCGAGCCACCAGCGTACGAAAGGCAAATCTCGGAACATGCGGAGCGCTTCATCCAATCCCCGGTACATGGCCTGTTCGAGGGCGGGCGCGTGGCGCACGAAGCTCAATAGCCAATCGACCACCGCAAACACGGGGCGAACGTCTTCGATCCTTTCAAGAGCCTTTTGAATCTGCTCGGTCTCCTCGTCGGAAAGGACAATGCTTTGCCGCTCGATTTCTTTTAAAACACATGCGGGAATCCGCGCCACCAATTCCGTGGTAATCGGATCACCAATCGGAACGCCCCATCGGTTGGCGTCGCTCACCGATTCATGGTTATACACATCGAACTGGTGGCCATGCAGGGCAACGACACCGTGTCGTTGGCACACGAAACGTTCTTCGAACGGATCGTCGATCGGGGTTTCTCCAAGAACATCGCGGATACGGCGTCGAACGACGGGCGAAATATTGGCCAGTCGGTCATGATTCCCAACCACGAACGTCACGTTGGTTGGAATTGATTTTCGGAGCGAGGCAACACCCTGACGAATGGATTCGAACGTGTTTCTGTTTTTGTCGATGATCTTGTCGAGCACTATCTTCGTATGCATGGCAAGGGGTGCAAGCGAATCCTGCTTCCATCCCCATGGCCGGTGTTCTTGGTCAACATCGAACCAATAAGACGTTCGCAGCAGATCAATCGTGTCCCCAAGCAGCACGATGCGAAGCTCCTTGACGGAGCGTCGCTTCCCCAAGCGCTGCAGATGTTCGAAAAAGATGGGGAAAGCATCCGCGGAGACGTTGTGTTTTCCTACGCTTTCATCTTCGATATGCAAATCGCTCAAGAACACGATCATGACGACACGCTCCAGGACCCAAAGGAACGACAGGCAAACCATACGCATTTTGGTCGCGTTGGCATGATCATTGGAAAAAATCAGGGTGGTACTTGCCGAGGAAGGATGATTTCGGCTCTCCTACCATCCGTCCAGGACCGCGGAGTATCCGACCGCTAGGTTCCATGGTATGCGACCGCCCGAGGGCTTCGGAAACATCGTCATGCCGCCACAGACAAGGCTTGACGAGCCTCGGTATCAAGGAAAAGCTGGCGACATGACGGCCGAGCAAGTCGAATACGTCATTCAACAAGAGGATGCAGGTGAACGGCTTGACGTTGTCGTCGTCCGAGCGTTGCGGGGTCGAGCGGGGCGGGCGCGGGTTCGAGATCTTTTCGAGTCTCGATCGGTACTCGTGCAGGGTCGCGAAGCCACCAAAGGATGGCGCGCAAGACCCGGGGACGTGCTTACCATCCGTCTTGCATCCATCGATCCCAAAGCGGTTCCGGAACCGGCAGCGGCATTGGACATTCGCCTCGAAAGATCTGATTTGGTGGTTGTCAACAAGCCTGCGGGACAACCTTCTTGTCCCCTTCGTCCCAAAGAGATTGGCACGTTGGCTAACGCTCTGGTCGGAAGGTATCCGGAAATGGCTGACATCGGATATGACCCCAGAGAGCCGGGGCTCATTCACCGACTGGACACGGGAACATCCGGTTTGTTGCTCGCTGCAAGAACACCTTCCGCTTTCGATTATCTGACCAGAGACCTTCGCGCGGGGAAAATAGAAAAGCACTATCTTGCCATTTGTGAAAGCGATGGGATGGCTGATTCTGGCATCATCGATATACCGATCGGGATAGATCCGAAACATCCCAAACGCGTGGTTGCCTGCCTGCGAGCAGAAGAGTTGCGACGTTACGACCCTCGGCCCGCGCGAACGAAGTATTCGGTCAAGCAACGGTTGGGACGATGGGCCCTTTTGATGGTGCAAGCGCCCAAAGCCGTTCGCCACCAAATCCGCGCTCACTTCGCCGCCATCGACCATCCGCTCGCGGGCGATGCTCAATACGGTGGAGATACACGGATTTTGAAACGTCACGCCTTACATGCCGTTTCGATCGCTTGGAACGGTCGGCAAGACGTTCAGGGCTTCGAGGTGAGTTGTGGTATGCCGGAGGACTTGTCAGCCTTCCTTCAAGACGCCTCGATCCCAATTCCCGAGCATGACTCCTGATCCCGAACCTACCCTCTAAGAGAGGTCCATTGGGGTGGCGTCACGTCCGTCGCCGTGCAGTGGGCGAGGCAAGCTGTGGCGTTTCCGTTGAAACGATCCTTCGGCGACTATCCGATTAGGGTTATGACTTTCGCCTGGAGTCTTGCGGCGCGTGTTGGTTTGCACTCTCCTACGAATCGAGGCTCGAGGGTAATTCGACAGGCAAGCGACTCGCGGCATCACCGAGCGCTTCCCGCACGGGTCGGATATCGTCCCACACGTCCACCACGTCGACTCCCGCATCGAGAGCGGCCAAAAGGCAGGCACGCGCCGCGACAAATCGGTGGCGGAGGCGAAAAGCCCTAGCAAGCCGCGGTTGAACTCGTTTCGGATCCGCGCCGAGAGCCAAGGCCCGTCGAAGAAGTCCAATGGCCTCCCCAGGGCGCCCATCCATCAACAAGGCTTCTCCAAACTGGGTGAATATTTCGGCTGACACGGGTCCTTCTTGCCCATATTGAACGCCCAACCGGTAGATTTCTTCGGCCCGCTCGATCTCGCCAAGATGAACACAAGCACTACCGAGCAATCCCAAACCCTTTGCGATCAGCGAGCTGGTCTCTGGGGCTATCATCTGTCCTTCCGGCGTGCGCAAAAAAATCGCAAGCGGTGCAGGCCATGTCCCCAATAGCTTCGTGACCCTCCTCCAATCCCCTTCCTTCGAAGCCAATTCCGCTTCCGCTACCTTCGCCAAATCGATGGTCGAACGCTGTCCGGAGGAAACCCGTTCGAGTTCATCCCGCACGTGCGCGCGAAGTCGCTGTTGAAACAACATCAAATCGAACGTGCTCTCGCGGCCATCGACCAATACACGCAACATCGATCGATCGTTTTCGATCACGAGCGACTGCAGGCTGTAACCATACAGGGGAGCCAACAGCAGATAACGAACACCCACATGAAGTTGAAGCGCTTCCACATCCGTATCGCGCATCGGCGGGGGTGCCGGAGGCCCCTCGATCAACAATGCCGCTACCAACCGTCTTCGAAAATCCCCAAGAGGAAGCCGTTGCGCATCCGTGTCGCCGTCATCCCCTTCACCGCCAACGACAAAATCCACCAGCGTGTCGTCGGGATTTCTTCTATCCACCGTCAGGGCCGTAATGCGGGCACCCGTGATCATCGAGAACGCAAAAAAACGATCTCCTACGATGTCACACAACGCTCGGAAGCTGCCAATCCCCTGACCTATGCGCTCGAACCAGCCGTCCGTGCGAACCGCATCCAGGGAAAATTCTCGGAACTGCGACATGGGTGATGCTCGAAGAGCCCCAGGATTGCACGCATAGAGATGGTTGTCACGCCACGTGATGGCCCGTCGACGAAAACCCTACCGACATCCAAGGGGTTACGCTCGAGCGGCCGCACGCTATCCCCGGCCCTTCCGAGTATGCTTACCCCTTCAATCTTATGTTTCCGACGGATCGACGAGTTTTGTCCCTCCGAACGACGACGAAAACCGCAGAAATTCGCGGTTTGGTTCAGCGCAACCTCGTTGGACGGCGCGAGTTTTCGCGGTCAATTCCCGGAAAAGCCACGACAGAACCGCCGTTTGTTCGTGAGGGATTGCCCTCTTCGCCGCGCTTTCCCATACCATGGTCACCATGGAACAGGTAGGAGCGCTCACTGAACGGATCAAGCAGCTCAAGACAATCGCCGCCTCGATGCACGAAGGCGCGTTTCATACACGCCTTATCCCCGAGATCGACAAAATTCTCGCTCTTCCTGATGAGTTGAGCAGCGCTTCGGTCGGCGAACGAGAAGCCGTTACAAGACAGGTTCGAGAGTACGAACAAACGTTCGACCGTCTCGGATACACCCTGCTCGAACAACTCATGCCCTCCGTGGGCGTATCCCCTGTCTTTCAAATCGTCCAAGCCGCTGATTCATTCAAAAGCTGGTTACGCGCGCGGGTTGGACAAAGCTACCAACGCGACGGCACCTCCGCGATTTTTGATCAACACGCTTTCGAAACCCTGACTCGTCCAAGTCTATCCATTGGAACACCACCAGTCACCGCCGGTACCCAACGCCTTGTGTCGCGCATCGTTTTCGGACGAGAAGTTACCGGGCTCGTCAATCATATCGAAACGGTTTCTTCCGATCCCGACTCCATGCGCGACCTATTGGCCATGGTGGACGATATTCTTTGCGGAAGTTTGCACTATTGCACGGCCGCGGAAGAAGCTGCCTTCCTTCGAGACGCCGCCGATTTCACTGGCTTCGAAGGCGGTCGCATCCTCAATCGAGTCGTCATCACCGAAAGCCCAGACCGCGTCGTCGAACTCCTTCGCGATCACGTTTTCGATAAGTTCAATCCGGGAAGCTCCTCTCCCGTGCATGTCGTCGAAGGCGTCGACCGTCTCGATGCACAACTCGTCGCCCACATGCAAGCCGAGCCCAATCACGTTTTCGTCGTCAAGGTCACAGGTATTGCGCACTGGCTATTTCAGCCACCATCCGGCGAAAACATCTGGCGAAGCGTATTGGGTCGATTGGTTCTCGTGGACGCGTCCGAACGCGCGCGCCGGTCGAATGCGACGATGGTGTATACGTTGTTTCCGCACGTCGCCAAGACGTTGCGAAACGTCCAAACGGGCTTCGCGGGTCGCCCCGCCAACACCCAGCTTCAGTTACGAAAAATTCTCGAACGCTTCGATTCGACCACCCTGCATACCTTTGGCAACGACCTCGACCAACGAATCGCCTTTCTCGAACGAGAAGGAGTTCGACAAGGTTCCCTCGATGCCATGCGTACGCTGGAATGGAAGCGCGATGGCTTGCTGGACTATTTGACGCTCCGAAAGCTCCGCCGGTTCGTCCATCTGCTCGAGACCGTTAGTGATGGGACCGATTCCCAGCGCGAACACATGGCCACGCAGATGCGCACTGCCGTATCGAGCCACTGGCTTCACGCCTTTTATGGAGGTCTTCCCGAAGATCGATACGAACCGGTCGTGCTGCCCGGAGGAGGCCGTGGTGCGTTGGCGATCGTGGGGGATTATCATTTCGACCGGGTGCAACGCGCCGTGGATGCCTTTCGCTCGGAATCCTTGCCTGAATGCATCGCACGATTGAAGGATCTCAAACAACGTCTCGCCATTCCTGGAGGAAGCACAGACGAAATCGAAGCAGCGATGAAACAATCGCAGATGCGCTCTATGTCCCCCACCCAGCGGGTGACGACTGACGCCGGAATCAGCCTGCCCGAGCATCTATCCCGATCCGTATTGTATCGTGCAATTGATACGGCGCGCAAGGTAACGGCGCGAACGCGAGCAAGCATCGACCGTGTTACGTATGGCAATGTCACCGGCGGACTCGCTTCCGTCGTCAAACATACCATGTCTCAAGCGGGATTTGGCGCTCTGCACGGGCACCTGGAACAGCTCGTTGGCGAACACGTCCAGCGGGCGGACCATAATCTTCGCAATTACTTGCTGCCTATCCAGGACATCATCCGTGCTGTTCACAAGGCTACCGACGAACTCAAAGGAGAACTCGACCCCATCGCCATCGGCGATATCGAGGGCATGCTCAAGTCCATCGATCAAGCAAGCTTCTTCCCCACGTTGATCCTGCCAGAGCTGTCTTGGACGTATGGGGACGTCTTTCCGGAAAAACACTTTCCCATACGATGGACCAAACGCATCCCCTTGAACCGAAGGCATGAGATGGATCCGCTTGCATTGCTGCAGTGGATCGAGGAATTGCGATATCTCCTCCGACGCTTTCCTGAAGTGTTTTCCTTGGCTTGCGAAAGCATGCTGCTGGTCATCAACTCGCCCCACAATCCCACGGGCGTCGTGTATCGACGTGAAACCACGCTCCGGTTGCTGCAGATTGCCGCCGAATACGGCATCACCGTCGTCGATGACAATGCCTATCACAAAGTGGTCACGTCCAAGGTCAAAGCGCGCGAAGGGGATGCTTGTGCCGCACAACTGTATGAGCGTCATTGGCACCAATTCACCCAACCCGTTTCGCTCATCACCGTGGGAGCCACCACCAAAGCACTGCAAGGGTCTGGAGATCGCACGGGATTTGTGGTCTCCAACATGCCGCAAGTCATCGAGTATGCGCAACGACGTGCCTCCGAACCACATTTGATGTCTTTGTACTTGACGCAACTCAAGCTCGAATCCGGATTGGCCGTGAAACGATGGACGAGCGCGCTTGAACAGATCTCCGGTGATTTGCTGAGCCCTACGGCCTCCCAACCTCCTACACAACGCTTTCACTCGTTGCTCGAACAACAACTCCAACAGGCCGACCAGGATGACTTTCCCATCCCTCTTTTCGAAGAACTTCTCGACGCCTACGAACAGATGCTTCGTCTTCAGCGTCGCGGCGCCACGGTCACCGACCTGTCCCGCCACATGAGTAGCACCGTGTCTCGGATCAAAAATCTGCGGCTCGAACGAGCTTTGCGGTCAGATGTGGAGCTTCGGATCAAACAGGTTCGCGAAGCCAAGCGCCGCGCATGGCCCGAAGCTCCCGATATCGTCCCCGAAGGCGCTTTTTATTACTGCATACGCTTATGCCCTTCGGATGATGATCGCGGCCTGCTTGCCTTTCTTCGTTCCCTCAGCGCGTTTACCAAAGTGGACGTCACGTATGCCGGAAAAGGGCTTGTGCGCCTTTCCCTCGGCGGCGCCATCGATGGCTCCCCGTCGAGTTACGAACGTCTCGGTCGCTCCGTGCAGGTGTACATCGAAATTCTACGAAAACATTGGACAGCCTATGACTCCCAAGGCCGAACCCCCTCCGCGCTGCAGACAATATTTGCACCGGGCAACATGAACCTGGACCGCGTCGTTGCCGACTTACACCCCCTTGTCGACATCTACCCCTCCACCAGCTCCTCACGACACGGGCACGTCATTTCTCGCGACGAACGCGGAACCGTCTACTGTATCGAAGAAGGCCGGTCCGTTGCCGACAAGTTTTTTGTCGAAGTCGTTCCATGCCAGTCCGTACGCGAACTGATGACGAGCCGAGCCTTCCACGTTGTCTACCGAAGACTGCTGCGCAAGGTCGTCCATCGCCATCCCGCGCTTGCCGACTTGAGCTTCGAACGTGTCGAGAGTCAATATGGCCCTCATGCATGCCAACGGGCTTATCAGGACCGTCAGTATATCGACGATCTATTTCGCACCCTGATGCGCGAAATGTATGAACTCTGGCATAGCGGAAGCTCGTGCAAAGTGCTTACCGTGCGACTCGAAGCTACTCACCCCACGGAAAAAGTCGCCGCGCTGCATGGCATCGACCGTCGCCTCAACGAACTCATCAACGAACTCATGCACGCCTTCGAAGTGCCAGATGAAGTCGTTTCCGATAGCGCTTCGTTCGACATCGGTTACGAAGTCATCTCGTCGATTCGCGCTCACCGCGACATGCCTGACTACGCGAAAACACTGATAGAACGCTGCTGCTTCGCGGTCGCTACCACAGCCCTGAACCCCAGTCCCAACGTTGTCACGGGCGCATCCAAACGCGTAGCCGATCCCCGCTACGGTTTTACACGCCGCGATGGCGATGGACACCTGGCGCCTGGCCTCGACCACTTCCGCGCAAGACTCGAACGCTTTAGCCGTCGCGCAGACCTGCGGGACTACATAAGCAAAGCGGTGCAAGTCGGTCCTTTCCAAATGCTCCTTCAGATTCATAAATCTTGCGTGCATCTATTGAGCGACGAACTCAGGCTCTTCCCGCAAATCGTCGAAATTCAATCCCAACAAGCGTTGCAGGACGTGCCATGGGACGGAATTTTGCTGTTTGGACTGCCCTCCAAGGTATTGGGCGATGCTTATCGCACGGGCTATATTTTGGATCGGGATCGGGCTGGTCATCTTCTTCCCGTGGCGTGGGTTTCGAGAGAAGACGCCACCGATTACGTCGGGTTTCTAAAAAAATCCTTGCTCACCATTCATAACGAACGAGTCAAGGCGATGGGCGGGATGCCGGTCCACGGTGCGATGTTCACCATCACATTCAAAAATGGTCTCAGAAAAACCCTTGTATTTTCAGCAGATAGCGGAACCGGGAAGTCCGAAACCATCACGGCCATGATGGAGCAGATCATTGCCGCTACCGGAAACGCTTCCGAAGTGCGACGTGTCGACATTCTCGCCAGCGATATGCTGTCGCTTTGGCAAGGTTCCGACCGGCAAGTTTATGCGTTTGGCACCGAAACCGGTGACTTTCTTCGCCTCAATGACATTACCGAAGGATGGAAAGCACATTTCGGAGATCTGCTCAAACGCGGCGCCTATTCCAATGCAGACCATCCCAAAAACGCCCGTGTCACCATCGGCGGATTATGCGATGTTCGAGACGTGCTGTCCCCCACACGGGTCAATGGTTTCTTTTATATCAACAACTACGAAGCACCTCTCACTAGCGCCGTCGAGCTTTCCGCGGACCCGCACCACGTGCTCAAAAATGTTCTCGTCCGCGGTCTGCGCAAAAACAAAGGAACGAGTGGCGATCAACCAAGTTTGCGCGCCGGCCTCGAATTCGCCCATCAATCTCCGTTGGTCGTCCGCTTTCGCCACGATATCGATGCCCTGATCGACTTCGAAGAACGGGTTTCCCATGGGATTTCTCGCACGTTTCTCGTGATTCACGACAGCGCATCCGATGCGTTTGCGGCTCGTGAACTGGTGCGTTCTGCCTTTCAAGGCAAATGGATCAAACACAACAACCAATCACTTCGGATCGATGATGTCAGCTACGATGTGCTGCATAACACCTTTTGGATCGATACGGACGACGGCAAACTCCCTTTGGATCGCACGGTTTACGATCAAGTCTATGAACCGTTGACCAGCACGTTCTGCGGCAATCCGTTCATGGAACCCGCGGGAGTCGACAAGATCCTCGAAACTTTCGCGGAGCTTATGTACCAGGCCAAGGTACATACCGGAGTGATTCGAACACAACTCGCTCGCTCGGGCTTCGAGCACGCTGGTCCCGCCCGTGCCGCCGAAGATATCATCACCTTCTTGCTCGAAGACGAAGAAGTCAACGAGCGCTTCCAACGAAACAAAGAAAAAGTCCACCGCGCCATGCAGCGCACGTTCGCCGGGGTGCTCGAAGCCGGAAGCAACTTGCCCGTCGAACTCGAAGGATACAACCTGCTCTTGCTCGAAGAACATGAAAGCACCCATGTCGCCTTTCTCGATCAAGACGACCACCCCTTCACCCTGTCCACCCCTTTCTACCAGGTCGACTCCCAAGACGGTTCGCCCATGGGTTCGTTCATCCCCACCATGACACTGCCAGAAAACGGCAATGTCCTTCGAGACATCTGTCTTCACCGCGATCATGCATCGCGCGCTCATGACTTTTCCGCCGACCTTTCCGCTTACCACGGCATCAAGTACTGGGGAAGCCTCGAAGAACTCACCTTTCAAGTCTTGATGATCAACGGAGTCGTGGGAATCGGATCCACCGATGATGAAGTCGCGAGATTTCCGATCGAAGTGATCAAGGCCCGAAGGGTAGCAGAGCATATCGCAAGCGAACGATCACCCCGCATCCACGAAGACGAAAACACGCCATGAATGAAGAACGCCTGCCCCTGGTAGACGAAAATGGAGTCGTTCTGGGCTCGGCGAAACGATCGCAAGTACACGGAAATCCGTCACTTTTACATCCCGTGGTCCATTGCATCGTGACGGATCGAAAGGGGAGAATCCTGCTACAGCTCCGTTCTCGAACCAAAGATATTCAGCCCGGCAAATGGGACACGTCCGTGGGCGGCCATGTGTTGGTGGACGAATCGATCGAGCAAGCGCTTTTTCGGGAACTCGAGGAGGAAATCGGAATCTGCCACGCCCACGTTCGCTTCCTATATCGATACATCATGCGCAACGCCATCGAGAGTGAACTCATCTCGACCTTCCTATGCGAATCCGAGGGTCCGTTCACACCACAAGCGTCCGAAATCGATGCGCTACGTTTCTGGTCCGCGCAGGAGATTCAAAACGCCTTGGGAACCGGCGTGTTTTCTCCCAACTTCGAACAGGAGTTCCAACGCTTCCGCCAGGGCTGTCTTCTTGGCTGAGCGCCCAACACCGTCCGTCAATCGCCGCATTACTCCTTGAACGCCTGACGCTTACACGGTTGATGCGGTACGGTTTCGAGGGAATCGAGAACGGGTTTTGCCTTCTCTATCCAGGCCTCCGCCTCTTTGCGAGAAAGGGGGTTCTTTTCTTTTGGGTCCGCTTCGAGATCGTACACGATCCACTTGGGGCCGGACTTGATGACTTTGATCTTGTCCATCACTACGGCTTGAAGGGCGGGCAGGTTCATCAGTTCCGGTACATCGATGATCACTGGACGTTGTGGCGGCGGCGCTGTCCCCAGGTCTTCCAATAGCGAATGACCCCGCCACCTTGCCGGCGCTGGCACATTCAGCAGCGCGGCAATCGTTCGCGGAATATCCATGCTCGAACGGGGTACCTCGATTCGCTTGGCCGCTTGTCCCGGAATCCGAAGCATCAGCGGCACCCTCACCTCCTCTTCGAATACCGTAAATCCATGGCGATAACGCTCATGCTCCCCAAACGCCTCCCCATGGTCAGCGGATACGATGACAGCCGTACGATCTTTCATATCCGATGCGTCGATGGCGGCAAGCACTTTGCCAATCTGATCGTCCACGAAGGCTACTTCACCGTCATAAACGCCGCGCCGAGGGTCCGAACTCGGCGGAAAATCCTTGTGGTAAACGTAGGAATCATGCGGTTCGAGATAATGGGCCCACAAAAACGACGGCTTGTCCGTCGGCGCATCTTTCAAAAGAGCAAGCATCAACTCTGTCACCTCCGGCCCCGTCACCGCTCCTCGTGTCGCCATCTTCCCACCGACGTTGTCGATGACACGCCAGTCTTCAAATCCTCCCTTTGGCGCTGTAGAGCCGCCAAAATAGGCGTGACCGTGAGCAGCCCCCGTCCATACTCCCGCCGAGGACAACACGGGCCCCACCCCCTCGCCAATCGTAAAGCCCGCGAGCGGACAGTTGTCCCGATCCGTTTCCGTAGGATAGCGCACCGCAAGAAGGCCTGAAATCGCAGGTCCCGTGGTGTTGGCGATCGCATAGTTGCGCGTATACACGATGCCTCGTTCGGCAAACTCCGAAAGCACAGGCGTCTTGGCAAGCGTATACCCCGTCCACGGTTGATCTCCACGCAACGCATCGATCGTGATTAAAACCACTCGGTTGATTTTCGAAACCGTCGAAGGTTTTCCGGAATCGGCAGTCGATGCGCTCGGAGCCGCGGCAACCGTGGGCTGGGCAGGAGATATCGTAGAAGCCTCGGAAGATACCGAAGCAGCAGGGTCTTTGCACCCAAAGACGCTCACGCAACACACAAGGGCGATATCTCGGATACGCATGAAAGCCGATGTAGCAAGACATGCCAAGGGCGTCACTTGCAAATCGAGGAAACGAGCGTTCTATGCGCGATGGCTCGAACCATCAGCAGCAATGGCATCCACGCATGCGCGTGGCGTGAACGTTCGGATCACGTTTGCAGATGTTTCGTGCGATCCTATCGCATGGCGCAAGCTATCCCGATAGGGTCAATATATTCACATGGAGGAGGTTGATGAGGAGATTGACAGGCACACGCTCCTTTGGCGCATGCCCATCATTCGACTTCTTACGAATGGCGGCGACGACGCATCACAGCGACAGCACCGAGAGCGAAGAGACCCGCGAGCCAGCCCGTTTCGGAACCATTGCGCTTCGCGGGGCTTGCCGCACACAGGATACCGTTGCCTTCGGCCGCGTAATTTTCAGCATTGAAGACCGTGGATCCACCCTTGCCACCCGTGCCGGACGTTCCACCTGAACCAGCAGTGCCACCGGTTCCAGCCGTTCCACCACCGGTTCCAGCCGTTCCACCACCGGTACCAGCTTCTCCGCCAGTGCCGGAAGAACCGCCAGCGCCACCGGATCCACCCGTGCCTCCAGTTCCCTCACAGGTCCCGATGCTGGTGTCCGTCGACGTACATTCTTCGCCAGAAGGACAGCCATTGCCCTCTTCCCCACGGCAACCATCCACACAGACCTTGGTGGTATCGTGGCAAACCCGGCCGCTATCCACGGCTCCGCAATCGCTATCCGTCATGCACTCGGCGCAGATACCCATCGTTTTGTCCGACGACGTGCAGGTGAGTCCCGACGGACAACCATTGCCGTCTTCTCCTCGGCAACCGTCGATGCAGGCCTTGGTTTCATCATGGCAAATCTTGCCGCTATCCACGGCTCCGCAATCGCTATCCGTCATGCACTCGGCGCAGATACCCATCGTTTTGTCCGACGACGTGCAGGTGAGTCCCGACGGGCAACCGTTGCCGTCTTCTCCTCGGCAACCGTCGATGCAGGCCTTGGTTTCATCATGGCAAATCTTGCCGCTGTCCAACGCTCCGCAATCGCTATCCTTGAAGCATTGCGCACACGTTCCCATGCTGCTGTCCGTCGAAGAGCACGTCAGACCCGATGCACAACCGTTGCCATTCTCTCCTCGGCAACCATCCACACAGGCATGGTCCGTATCATGGCAAATTTTGCCACTGTCCGCCGCACCGCATTGGCTATCCGTCATGCATCCCACGCAAGATCCCACCGTGGAATCACTCGAGGAACACACAAGCGGGTCGGGACATCCTTCCCCAACGTTGCCCGTGCAACCAGCAACACATGTGTTCGTCGAACTGCAAAGTTGCCCGCTGTTCGGTCCTCCACAATCGTTGTGAACCACACATTCGACGCAAGAACCCACCGTGTCGTCGTCCGAAGTGCATACCTTGCCGGCGGGACAACCATTGTCTTTTTCGCCGTTGCATCCCGCAAAACAAGTGTACGTGTCGAGATCACATAGCTGTCCGCTATTCGGACCACCGCAATGGTTGTCCTCCACACAGGCAACGCACTGTCCGATCGCCAAGCCTTGGGACGTACAATGCAATCCACTGGGACAACCGTTGTCCGTCTCGCTATTGCATCCCTCGATGCATGTGTGAGTGTTGGAATCACAAAGCTGTCCGCTATTCGGACCCCCGCAATCGTTATCGGCAAGACACTCGACACAGGTATTGGGTGTGCTCGCCGTATTGCACAGCAAGCTCCCATCGCAATCCGCATCGGTCGCGCATTCGTCGATGTGAATACCCGTGGGAGGCGTTCCCGGTTGTGTACCGTTACCATCGGTAGGCGTCGTGGTTTCAGGAGCCCCTTGCTGCCCTTCCGCGGTGATTTCCGCCTGGTTTTCGAGCAATCCGGTCGACCCGGGCTTGATTCTAACCTTGAAGCTGATCGTGGAAGATTCGCCAATCCCCAAGTCACCACCAGCCGTGTCCGTTGCGCCATCGCCCAACCGAACCGTCACCAGATGCTGGGCCGCATCATACTCCGCCACATCAGTATCGACCGCCGCCGTTCTTGCAACACCATCCACGGTGATCGAGGTTCCGTAAAACTCCACGCCGTCGGGCAACGGATCGTTGAGCACCGTATTCACCGCAATGTCATTACCGGTGTTTTTCACCGTGATGGTATACGTCAGGATATCGCCCACCATGACCGCGCCACCGTTGTCGTCAGTCACGGTTTTTTCCGATGTGGTAAAGTCCGGCTTGAACGTGGAAATCGACGTTACCCATATCCCCGGGAAGTAGACGTCACCATTGGTCGTCGCGGTTACCCAAGCTTCCGTTTGTCCCGCGGTAAGCTTAGACCTCACATCGACGACATCATGATCCATGCCCACGAAACTCTGAGGTCCTCCGGTGGTCTGCGGAAGATCGCCAACGTTGCTCACCAAGTCTCCTAGCCAGGTTCGAGTTCCGTTGAAGAAGTTGTCGATGGGATTATTCGTCGTCGACAACGCCTGGTTATTCGGTGGCACCGTGGACGTCGAGTGGAAGAAAAGTCGATCGCCGGTCAGACTGGCGTCCCCTTCGTAAGCAACGATGCCTAATTTCCCATCGAAACCGGCGTTGGGAACCAAAAAGCCGCTCAGCTTGACGGTTCTGTTGTTTCCCGAGGACACCCGCTCGAGTCCGTCGAATACTGCCAAATTGCGCGGAGGCTCCGTGGCAAGCCGATACAGCACGACCATCGACCAACCACCAAAAACCACGTCATTGTTTACCCCGTAGAACTCGGGTGTCGCAATGCCACTTACCTCATAAGGACCGCTACCTTTGGCCTGCACCAAGTCGGTCACGTCGGCAACCGCCTGATAGGCTGCATATGATACGGTGATTGTCGACGAATCCGTGGCTGTGATGGTGGTGGGCAGCGTCTCCGTACCGAAACGGACCTGCACCTCATTGTCGACGGTAGTCTGAGCGCCCGCCCAATACAGGTACGCATGCGTCACGGTCGCGCCGCTGGGAATCGTGAGATAGGCGGTGGTGCGCGCATCACTCACTTTCCCCGCTTCGCCCATCAAGGTGTCGTTGTTCCAAAACGCATCCGGCGAACTATCGTTTCTTTGAGCTGCCGTTTGCGAAGAGCAAGCCGTATCAATCGCTCCCTTCACCGGAGTGGGGGTTCCCGATAGGCACTCATGGCCCATCGTATTGCCAATGAGCAAAAAATCGCCCCGTTGATCCACTTGTATCCGCAGTTTCGGTTCCGCGGAGGCAACCCCAACCGACGTGAGGGCCAAGGTCGCCACAAGGCCTGTGAAAATATAATTCTTTCGCACGGTTAGCCTCCTTGAGCCTTATTTGGTGCCTTCAGTCTTGGGTTGTCGTTCGATGATCTGGAACTGCACGCGACGGTTCTTCTGACGTCCTTCGTCCGTGCCGTTGTCGGCGATGGGCTGTTCTTGGCCGTAGCCCTTGCCCACGAGACGCGCGCGGTCGATGCCTCGCTTGACGAGAGCAGCAACGACAGCATCAGCGCGACGCTGCGACAGGCCCTTGTTGTATCCGGGCGCTCCGGTGTTATCCGTATGACCTTGAACCTCGACCTTGAGGATCTCGGGATGGTCTTTGAAGACGGCAGCCACTTTGTCGAGCAACTCATCGCTCACCGCCCGGATGGTGGCCTTGTTCGTGTCGAACTGAACCTGTTCGAGGATGACGATTTCCTTATCCGTTACGTGAACCGTCGGGCATCCGTTCTTCTTTGGATCGGGATCCCGCGGCCCCGCCTCGGTCGGACAAGCATCCTCACTATCGATGATGCCATCGCCATCGGTGTCAGGCGGACAACCGTTTTTCTGCGGATCGTCGCTCGCCACACCAGGCACATCCGGACATGCATCCTGCGCATCGAAAATGCCGTCCCCATCGCGATCGGGCGGACAACCGTTGGTCTTCGGATCATCCGTAGCCACGCCCGGAACATCCGGACAAGCATCCAAAGAATCGATGATGCCATCGCCATCTCGATCGGGCGGACAACCGTTGGTCTTCGGATCATCCGTAGCCACACCCGGCACATCAGGGCAGGCGTCGTTGATATCCAAAATACCGTCTCCATCCCGGTCCGCCGGACATCCATGCTTGGCCGGATCGTCGCTCGGCACCCCAGGAACATTGGGGCACGCATCCAAATCGTCGGTGATACCATCGCCGTCGGTATCGTAAGGGCCGGCCGCCTTTTCCTGGGAAGGCGTGAAACCAAGCATGAACACCCCTCGGAACGAAGGCGTTCCAAGCCCTGTCGTCAGCCCGGGCCCTACCCCGAGGCCGGCTTCAAAGTGTTCGAGAAAACGCCAGCGACCGTCCAGAAGTAGCTCCACGTTCGAGTTTCGGGCCGCATCGTCGTGCAACGCTTTGTCATCCGTGGAGAGAGTAAACGCCGCATATACTTCCGGCCCCACCTGGAACTGTTTTTTGTCGCCGAACAAGAATCCCACGCCAGCGCCCGCATTGAGTTGCGTACCATCGCTCACGTTGGCAAAGCTCTGCCCCGCGCGAAACTGAGGCCCCGCCGCCGCGGACCAGACCACGCTCTCCGAGCGCCCCCCCACTACGAGCTGGGGCATCCCACGCACTTTGCCGTTGCCGACATAGCCATCGGAAGGTCCCGTCGGCAACCATGCATAACCAGCCAATCCGAGTTGGAAAGCATCGTGGTATTCGCCGAGAAGGCGAAGACGCAAGCCAGCGCGCACTTCGCCCATTTGAGCGCCGCTGGCGGAAGGCAAGGAACCGGCCTCGGAAGGGTTTTCGCCATCTTGGTAAAGCGCGAAGGGCACATCGACATTGAGATGGAGACGTTCGAACAGGGGTAACGTTCCGTTTAAATGGGCAAATAGCTGCCCAGTAACGATATTACCGGTTTTATCGTCTGTCTCGGTATTACGCAATACAAGAGGATTATGCGCATAATCGAGAATCAGACCGACATGTGGTGTCAAATGCCCCGCTACATAGGGCGACTGAACGCCGAACATACGGTCGCCCATGGGCGCTGGGTCGAACCGATTGAGCGGAAGACCATCCGCTCGTGCCTCATGCCCAGTGGCGAACCAACTCGCTCCGAGCACACCCATCGTCACGATGCTCTTTAGTCGCAAAGCCATGTTATCAAGCCACTCCCTGCTTTGGCGTGACGCCAAAGCCGCCAATTGCCCGCTGCCCACCTTCTCGCCCATCGAGACGGTGGATACAGCGAGAATTATTATGCATACCTCTCCCTATCTGCAAACGATAGCTTCGGTCAATCGATGATCTCGTCGATTTATTTTGTGTAAAATGTAAAATATGAATAAAATGGTGAGCCGATTTCAGTATCTTCGGCCAACATGCCCACCGCGCGATGCTTCCATCCTCCTGTCCACGTCGATTGTCATGGGTGAGCCTCCTCACCTAGACACCGAACCGATAACACTCCGGAAATATTACGTATTTTCTCGATCCTCTCCTCAGGACAAGGCTTGTCGAGGTCGATCAACGTCACCGCAATCTCCCCCCGAGAACGATTCAACATATCGAGAATATTGAGCCCAACCGCCGCCAATTCCGTGGAAATCTGACCCACCATGTTGGGCACGTTGCTGTTGACGATCGCCATCCGATACCCGCTGTTGCGAGGAAGAAAGGCATTGGGGAAATTGACCGAGTTATTCACGGTACCGTGTTCCAAATACTCCCGAACCTGATCGGCAACCATGATGGCGCAGTTGTCCTCCGCCTCCTTGGTCGACGCTCCAAGATGAGGAAAAGTCACGACTTTGGGATGGTTTTTTAGCAGGTTGCTCGGGAAATCACAGACATAGGCGTGCAAATGCCCTTCGTTCAAGGCGGCGACCACCGCCGTATCGTCGACGATTCCTGCACGCGAAAAGTTAAGCAACACCGTTCCTGGCCTCATCGCTTTGATGCGCGTTGCATCAATTAGGTGTCGCGTTTCATCAGAAAAAAGAACATGCACCGTCACCATATCCGAAAGCCCCAGCAATTCCTCGATGCTGCCGGCGGATAAAACGTCCGTATCAAGCTGCCACGCCCGCTGCACCGTGATGGTAGGATCATATCCTACCGCACGCATGCCCAGCGCCCTCGCCACGTTGGCCACCTTCACCCCAATCGCCCCCAATCCCACGACGCCCAACGTGCGCCCAGGTAATTCAAATCCGCTGAATTGCTTTTTCCCCGCCTCCACCGCTTTCGAAATCTCGGCATCACTGCCCTCGAGCCCCCGCGCAAATAGCCAGCCGGAACCAAGATTGCGCGCCGCCATCAACAAACTCGCTACCACAAGCTCCTTGACCGCATTGGCATTCGCCCCCGGCGTGTTGAAGACCGCAATCCCCCGCGCCGTCATCAACGACACCGGGATGTTGTTCGTCCCAGCCCCAGCTCGACCTATCGCTTTGACTGAATCCGGTATTTCCAGATCATGCATTTTCGCCGATCGAACCAGAATCGCGTCCGGTCCGTCCATTTGCGAAGCCACCACATAACGGTCCTTCGGTAGCTTCTCCAACCCTGCAGCCGAAATATTGTTCAATGTCTGAATCTTGTACATGCCGCTTTCCCCTAAGCCTGTCGAATCGACCTTGCAAGCCCACATCGACGATTCTTCCCCGATATTCCGTAAGTGGTTGAATTAATATAAAGATATCCCCATATCCCTGCCACGAGACATTCTGGCATATTTGATTTATCTGTAAATAGTTAATGGTTAGAAAAACAGGGAGGCCCCCGCCGACAAATACGGCCACCCCAACCGAATCGTCATCCCCACGCTCTGGCTGAAATGCAATCGAACCCCCGCATGAAAAATGAGCGGCTCCAAATCCAAATCCGCTTCCGTATCCTTGCACCACCCCCCTGGACACGGAACGTAATACTCCCAACTCCGACGAACGATCGACGGCCCCAACTCCGCCATGGCGCTCACAAAATCCGTGAAGAAAAAGTTCCACTGCAGCACCACGGGAACCCAAATTTCGTTCGCGGAGCACTTCTCATACCAATAATGATAATAGGGATCGTTGGGGGACGGACGTACCCGCCATGCGGGACTCCAACAATGCCCCTTGAAGTGAGCCCAATCCAACCCAAAACCAATCGCCAGCGAGTTGTTGATCGTATTGATCGGACCATCTTCGATAATCGGAACCGATAACCGCACCCCCGGGCCCCACCCATCATCATCACCATACCAACTATGCCCGTCGTGCATGAATAGCAAATGAGGTTCCACCTCCACACCGTATCGAAGGTGAGTGCCTGGTTGTTTGATCTGTGCATCCGCAGGATGAATCCCCCCCAGCCACGCCGTCATCCCCGCGCACCACGCCGCAACCCACAAAGACCAACGAATACAGCAACCATACCTGCCAGAATCACCGGCTCGCTTCATCTCTCCACCATACGCCGGGGCGCTTCCCACTGTAAATCCCCCCGTGAAGCTTGTGACCCCACGAACCTCGTTTTATCCCGTGTTTGCACGGACCATTTCCAAACTTTCTCCATCTCAGCCCCAACTTGCTCAACCCCAACTCGCCCCGAAACCCACACATGGCTCTTTTGCTCAACCCGCACCACACAACCGCGCCGCTCTACCCCTCCCGAAAGAACCAACAACACTGACTTCCTCGATTTTCCTTCTCGTCCCCCATCAATCCGATGTCGGCAACTCGACCCATTGCCCCGCTCGAACCCCGTGGCGCCGCGTCCATCCCGCATTGACCTCGAGCACGTACCGGACAGGACACGGCACCGAACGCGATGCTTCGTTGAGGGTAGGGACGTTCTCCACAATCCCCGCAATGAACCCATCCTCCTCGATGAACAACATATCGAGAGGAATACAGGTGTTGCGCATCCAAAAGCTTTGCACCTCCGGTCTGCCAGGAAAATCAAATAGCATGCCCGCGTTTTCCGCCATATGCGTCCGATACATCAACCCCCGCTGCCTTTCCCGCGGAGAACGCGCAAGCTCCACCTCGAGCACAGGGGCGTCTTGCGCCTGCGGGAAAGATACCTGCGCCTTTTCCAACGTCACTCCCCCAAACACCGGGTCGATCGGGCAAGACTCGGCGGGACCAACTGGCGGGGGCCCTTGTTGCGGCGTGGGAATCATACAGCGGTTCGCCGATTCACGACCCCCAGCCTCGGACGATGGCCCATGATTCGAACCCACGGTTCGCAGCGGTGCTCGTGGCCGATCGACAAGCGCCCCCTCGGGACGCCTATCACAACCGGCCGCGCATACGCCCATCACGGACAAAAAACCGATCATCCAACGCATGGGAAGGACATATCACGAACTCAACCCGACACGCATGGGCTACTCGCTTACCCAAGGCAAGAAATTCACGTCGCGGATTCGGCACCCTCGAAGCCTCGGTCAGACCCGCACCCGAAAATGCTCCCAAGCCGCAAAACGCAGTTCATCGCGATGGTCCGGATGCGCGACCGAAATCACGGCTCGGATGAAACCCGATTGGCTATTGCCGGAAATTCGCGCCACTCCATGCTCGGTCACCAAGTAAAAACGAGCCCCTTCCCTCCCCCCCATCAAATCGGGTCCCACGTGACTGATGGGTGTTCCTTCCGGCATGAACGGCACGATCGAAGACCGTTGACTACCATCGAGCCCACGATACGTGGACTTCAAACAAAGATAGCCGATTCCACCCCGTGACAATCCCCGCCAAATGATCGCACCGCCACCGATTCCGGAATGGTGATTCGAAAAACGCCCCCCGGAATTCACGTGACCGTGAAAATCAACCGCCAGACAATTGTTGATCCCAAGCCCGAAATAAAACCCTTCGGGAATGACCACCCGATGCGCCGGCCCCATCACCACCGCCGGGTTCTCATGCAGCCGCTCATAAAACCCATCCCCCTTTTCCCCCACCGAAAATGTCGCCACCATCTTGCCGTCGAGACAAGTGCGACGACCATCTCGCTCGATGAAATGGGAACCCTCTATCTTGCCCGCGTCGAATAAATCCATCGTATAGGGTTCAAGCATCTCCGTGTAGCTGCGTCCGCGCCACTGCGTCTCTCGAAGCGCCCGAATCGCAAGCACACCCGTGCCCCCGAACCCCACCTGAATCGCCCGCCCATACGTGCTTTGAGCATGCAATTCGATATGGTTCACCACATGTTGAGCGATCGCCAACTCGACCGGCGATGGGTTCGAAAAACTATCCTTGGGCAACGATGGAACCGGTGTCTCATCTTCCACCACCACCAACCGGCCTTTTCGCGCAAGATCCCGGAATCGGTCCACGTGAATGGTGTTGGAGGCATCCCCATATCCCCACGTAAACGGATACCGAGGATTGACGTATACCATCAGATCAACGTCTCCCCCTTCAAGCACCCGATCGAGCAACTCACCGTTGGCACCATTGGCTGGACCGTGGCTCATCTGCCCATGTTCATCCGGCGGCGTCATCACACACACAAATGCGTCGATAACAGGCTTGCCTTCCGGATACCCAATCGGATCGACGGCTTCCGGAAAGTGAACCGACTGCATGTCCGTAATCCCCATGCGCGTCGTGTTGCGCCCCACAAGCTCAGGAAACGCCAGACGCGTCATTGCGTTGTCCGGGATGATCATGTTGACGGTCGCACCAATGAACGGGCTCGTGAAACGAATTCGTCGCTCCCGCAGTTCGGCGTAATGCGCCACAAGCTTTTGTAATCCTTCGATTTTTTTGGTAATGGCCTGCGCTTTTCTCGCCAGGCCCGAAAACATCCCCATTCCTGATTTCTCAGCCATGCCATCAAACAATCCGCGGCACGTCAGCGCGTCACCCAAGCACAAACGATGCGGCGCCATGAACAACGACTGCCGAATATCAAGGTCGGTAATGTCCTCGTTTTGAATGTAATCCCATAGAATGTCGTACAACGCCGATGGCTCCGAGGTCGCGAACCCCGACGCAATGGTTCGACCCGAGCGAACGATTCGTCGGATCGCATCGTGATGCGGCATCACACACTCGGCCATGAAAGAGGGAATCGGATGGATGGTCATACGGGGTCTCCAGGCCCGCTGCTCTGGCACAACCTCAAAAAAATGTCGATTTCGCGAATACACCAGCCGATCGCACGCTTGGCCAACGACCGCCACAACCCATGCCCCCACCAACGACGCCACCGTCGGGCTTCGAAAGACGCGTTTCGTTGTTCGTCATTCCGCCTCGACCGCGCCCCCCCGGCACCATCGTCAATATTTATATAATAACTTCAAGATGTTACACACATCTGAAGGAATCAAAGAAACAAGCGACGACATAAATGCCGTGCTCGGACGGTCCTGGCAACTCAAGGTTGGTGTATACGCCATAGCTTGCGAAAGCTTGATGAGGGCTCAGCCATCGAAAACGGCTCCTTGCCTCGAAGGAGAATGTCCGCCATGGGGTACCGTATTCCAGGAACCATTGGATTGATTGTCCTTTTCGCCGCGTTGGTGCGTTGCGGAAGCGACGGCGATGAGGGAAATGCCGGTTCCGCGGGACAAAGCGGCGTGGGGGGAAAAGCAGGTGGCGATTCCACGGGAGGAAACGCGGGCAGCGGGGCCGCCGCGGGAAGCGCCGGCAGTGGTGCCGGTCCGATCGAGATCGAAAACTCAGGATGCCCCCAGGCCCTGCAACCTCTTGCGGCACGCGGAAAGGTGAGCCGCGTGGGCGACGGTACCCCGGCTTCCTGCACGGAGGCTTCCCTGAAAAATGCCATCGATTCGAGCATCTCGAAGGAACAATGGACCACCATCGAATTCGACTGTGGGAAAGAGACACATACGATCGTTGTCGAACGGGCCCTGCGGTACCAAGGCAAACTGATGATCGACGGGGGTGGTCGGATCGTTTTGCAAGGGGCCGGCAAGGATCGTTTGCTTGACATGGATCATCATTCCGAACTCGTGGTGCAGCGATTGACCTTGCGCGACGGGGTTACCGATGCATCCGGAGGTGCCATTCACCATCCGTGGTACGGGACGTTGGTTGCGGTGGATGTGAGATTCGAGAACAATCGAGCGAGTCTCGATGCGGGTGAGATTGGCGGAGGCGCGATTTTTGCCGGTGGGTTGCGGGAGGTCATCATTTCTGGCTGCTCGTTCCTTGGCAATCGCGCTTCCAACGGTGGCGCCCTTCTCAACCGCGGTTCAACGCTCACGGTCGTCGACAGCCTCTTCGAAAACAACGAGGCCACCAGCTACAACTCCTCCGGGCAATTTGGCAATGGAGGCGGATTGTATATCGATGGGATGGCCTACGAGGATGTGGGACCCGCGGGGGACTTTCATTTATGCGGTTCCGTATTTCACGCCAACCGTGCCAAACAACATGGCAGCGCCGTCTTCGGCTATTTTTATGCGGGAACCACCGCCTATATCGATCGCTGCCAGATGAGCAACAACTCCTTTGAAGCAAGCCCCGGAGGCTCAGGGGGGCTTTATCATGGTGGTGGAATCCCGCTACACCTGACCAATTCGACGTTCTCCGGCAACACCGCTCGTCAAGGCCATGGCGCCGCCATTCAGGTCGAATCGTCCCAGGGAACCGTTTTGCATCTGACGAGCAGCACGTTTGTCGATAATGAAGCCAAAGGAAACGCCGGAGCCATTTTTGCGGGCAGTCCTGTGCATGTCCTCAATTGTACGTTTGCGCGCAACAAAGCCGATTATGCCCCCGCCATTTTCCGAGGGGGCAACGCCACCGTATCGCTCAAGAACACCATCTTTTTCGATAATCGAACCGACAACGCTTATAGCGCCCTCGCGTGTCACGAATCTTTTACGGATGAAGGGGGCAACCTTCAATGGCCGGCCATCAAAAAAAGCGGCAAAGAAGACCTTCCCTGCGCGGCGGGAATCCTTTTCGCCGATCCTTTGCTCAGTGATCTCGCGGATTATGGCGGCCCAACGTTGACCATGGCGCTCGAGGCGGGCAGTCCAGCCATCGATTTGGGTTCCGATTGCCCAGAAAAAGACCAGCGGGGGGCCGCTCGGATAGGCCCCTGTGATTCAGGAGCCGTCGAATTCCAACCCTAAATTCGATTCGCCCGTCCCTCCCATCAGACTCCCCATGAAATTCCACCTAGCGTCTGTATGATTCCCGCAGCCACATCCCTTTCGCCGCAGTGCGCCGTTTCAGCCCAGCCAAGATTGCGGATGGTCAACCGGCAAACCGTGGGATAAACTCATTCCTGCAGGTGAGCGGGTCGAAATTGGGGCCGATGGAAAGGAGCGTGGAGGATGGGCAACGTACGGATGATTCGGATCATGACCGGCCTTGTGACGATCCCATTTTTCATCGCTTGTCATGGTGATGAGACGGAAACCCAGGGCCATGGTGGTCCTTCGGTCGATGCAGGCGCGGATATACAAACGGGAGCGGATGCCCACAACGATGCAGGCCTGGGTGGCAGCGGCGGCGAAGGACAAGCAGGCAACGGTGGAACGGCCACGGGAGGTGGCGGTAGCGGCGGATCGACCGGCGGCGGCGCAGGCATGGGTGCAACGGGTGGAAGCGGGGGGAGTACCGACGCCAGCATCGATACCGCGGCTCCCGACGCGATTTCCGACGTGATGGCTGACGGCATAGCCCCTTCCGAAACAGGGCCTCAACCATCATTTCGCGATGACTTCGACGGTACGGAGATCGATTCCGCCGTCTGGCAGGTCGCGACCTGGAACGAGCATGGTGGAAAGACGGGCAAAGAGCGCTGCTACGTGCAAAACGGCCATCTTGTCTTGGAATTCGTTTACGACACGGCTTACTACCAGGCGAACGGCCTTTTCCTCAGTTCCGCCATCCAGACCCGAGAAACCTTTCTTTACGGCAAATGGGAAGCCCGTCTCAAACCCGCCGAGCAACCCGGAATTCTCAACTCCTTTTATACGATTGATTGGGGCGACGGCTCCGGAACCAAAGAGGAAATCGACATCGAGTTTCTCACCAAATCGTTCAAGGGTTCGACGGGCCAGGTGCATTACGCGGTTCATGCAGCAGGAAAGAGCAGTTTCGATACCAATCCGGACGTACCCCTCGCGTTCAACCCCTCCGCTGATTTTCATATCTACGGTTTCGAAATCACCCCCACCGAAATCCGATGGACGGTCGATGGGGTCGTCATGAAAGAATACACGTACGTGGACCCCTACCCTTTCATCACGTCGCCCTATCAATTGAAGCTCAATGCCTGGTCCCAAATGGCCGGTTGGGTGGGCGGGCCCCCAGCCGCCAATACCGTCTGCAAGTACTATATCGACTGGATTCAGTTTACTCCTTATCCTTGAGCCCCATCGTAGCGTTCAACCGGCAGTGGCCGGGGAATAAGGCCGTCACCGAGCACGAAACCTCCGGGGAACCAAGCGCAATCAATGATATGCTTGCCGCATGCTTGGATACTCATATCTTCGCCTTGCGTTGGCGCTACCCCTCGTTGCCGTCATCGGATGCTCTTCTTCGGAGGATTCGTCTCCCGCGGAACAACCCAAGCCTTCGCTGGATGGCTCCGTGCCCACCGATGCATCCGATGCATCCGATGCCTCTACCGACGTCCCGCCGGATTTGCCTATCGACGCCTCCGAGGAGGCGGATGCGCTGGAACAACCGGATACCCAAGCGTGCGAACCTCCCCCCATCTTGCAAATCGACGAGGATTTTTTCGTGGACATCTCGGAGGAAAGCGGCATCCAAGACGAAAATTTCGTGGAAAATCCACCGGTTAGCATTCCCATCAACGACCATAGCCGCCTTGGCTTCGCGGATATCAATGGCGATGGTTTCGACGATATCGTCATGCATAGCCTCTTTCCCAACCCCAAGGCGGGCATTCCTTTCGAACATCTCGTCTTCGTCAACCAGCAAGACGGAACGTTTACCAATGTGAGCGATGCCTCCGGGCTTCGCGACATCCAGGCAGGTTTTTTTGCGTTCGCGGACGTGGACAACGACGGCGATCAAGATGTTTTTGCGGGACTCGACATCACGGACTTGCCCAACATGCGGCACCAATTGCTGCTCAACGACGGCAAGGGTGTATTCACGGTCCTGGCCGACTCGGGGTTGGAAAAAATCACGCAGACGGTAGCCTCCAATGCCGTATTCGGTGACTTCGATGGCGATGGGGATCTCGATCTATTCATCGCCAATGGGCAAACGAGTTACTTGGCGTTGGATCTTTTGTGGCTCAACGACGGCACCGGTGTGTTCACCAACGTGACGGCAACGCATTTGAAAGGAAATCGCGCCGCGCCTTCGAATGGCGCGGTCGCTTGCGACTATGACAACGATGGCGATCTGGACCTTTTTGTATCCGTATATGGTGTGAGCCAAGGTGGAGCCCAGAACTTCCTTTTCGAGAACGATGGTACCGGAAAATTCAAGGATGTTGCGGTGGAACGCGGGTTTGCAAGTCTTCCGACTGGCAATTATTGGACAGAAAGCACGGGCTACGGAACCGAGCCGGAGCCGGGCAAGGGGCCGGGGACCTACGTCGGCGGCAATGGGTTTGGCATCGACTGTGCCGACGTCAACCACGATGGGCTCATGGATATTCTGATCACCAATATTTCCCATCCTTCGTCGACGGATGCTTCGAGAAAATGGTCGGATCCAACGCAACTCTTGATCAACCAGGGGGCCGCGGCGGGCTGGACGTTCAAAAACGAGTTTCTCGAACGCGGACTTCCTTTCAACGAAGGGGATGTGGATGGCGCGTTGATGGATTACGACAACGATGGTCGCATCGATATATCCATTTCCAGAGATAAAAAATACGAGAGTTCGTACACGGAGCCAGACCAGAAGTCCTGGTTTGGACTCATGCATCAACAACCCGATGGAACGTTCAAGAGTGTGGGAGTCAAAAGCGGGATCAACGATCCACAACTCGAATGGCTTCGAATGAAAGGGGCGCAAAATCATGCGTGGTCGGACATCGACCACGATGGTGACCTCGACTTGTTGGTGGGAGGTCGGGACACCGGCGGGGGAAGACCGAATTTTCTGTTCAAAAATATCGTGGGATCCCAAAACCGTTGGTTGGCGATTCGCATGATCGGTGATGGGGTGAAGGTCAACCGCGATGCGATTGGCGCGCGTGTCACCATCCAAGACGACGAGCGCGTTTTCCTGCGTGAAGTGCGCGCCACCCGAGGCATGTACAATTCGATGGATACGCGCGTGCTTCACTTTGGGCTAGGAATCCTCGGTTGTTCCTATCAAATCGAAGCCCGTTGGCCGGATGGAACCACGGTTTCCCTCGACCCCCAAGCCGTGGGCATGAACCGATACGTGACCCTCCGCTACCCCGACGCGATCGAAATTCCTTGATCCCTTCCTCTCGCTTTTCACAACGAAATATCTCGCTCCTTTTCGATGCCCACACCATCGCGTTCGACCCATGAGCAACACCCGTGCTAAGGGCTTCGCAGTCATCCCCTCACGAACCGGAACGAAAAAATGCCAAGCGTCGATTGGTTGCTATCGAAAAAACCCATCATCGCGATGATTCATGTCGGGGCTTTGCCAGGAACGCCACGCGCCACCGAATCGCCAAACGCCCTCGAACGTCGCGCCCGCGAAGAAGCCGAGATGTACCTATCCGCCGGAGTCGATGCCCTGGCGCTAGAAAACATGCATGATATTCCATACTTACGAGGCAGCGGGGGACCGGAAATCGTCGCTTCGATGACGAGAATCGCCTGCGCCCTGCGTCGCCTCACGGACAAACCTCTTGGACTCCAACTCCTGGCAGGAGGAGGAAAAGAGGCCCTCGCCGTCGCCCTCGCCGCCGAACTGCAGTTCATCCGTGTCGAAGGATTCGTCTTCGCCCACGTCGCCGACGAAGGCTATATCGAAGCCTGTGCGGGTGAGTTGCTTCGGTATCGTCGGATGATCGGCGCCGAGGCCATCGCGGTGTTCGCGGATATCAAAAAGAAACACTGTTCCCACGCCATCACGGCAGATCAAGACATCGTGGAGACCGCCCACGCGGCGGAGTTTTTCCTGGCCGATGGGGTGATCGTCACCGGACGTTCGACCGGAGATCCCGCAGATCTCGATGAATTGCGGCGTGTAAAAGCAGCCTCGAATCTTCCCGTACTCGTCGGCTCGGGCGTTACCGTCGACAACGTGCATGAGTACCTGCCGCACGCGGATGCCTTGATCGTCGGTTCCACCTTCAAGCAGCAAGGACACTGGGCACGACCCGTCGATGCCTCTCGCGTCGAAAAATTCATGCGGCGAGTCCATCAAATCCGTCAAAGCTAGCCGCTCATCCAGGCCCCTCGGCAAGCCTCCTGCCTTTGCATCCCTCATTGTCATGCCTTAGGTCCGGTGATAAGGCCACCTGCAACTCTTATGCAATTACTGGCTGCCAGCATCGTTCCCCTTTTGCTCGGACCACCACTGGTTTGGGTTCTGCAGCGCGCTCGCTGGGCTGCCCAGGCCATCGATGCCTTCGTGCTTACTTCCGTGGCGGGGCTCGTCCTTCTCAGCATTCTTCCGGGAGCCATTGCCCATGCCGGTCTCATCGCTGTGGTGGCGGCGGTGCTGGGGGCGATCCTTCCGCTGTTGGGCGGTTCTGTCTTTGCCGCCAATCCCGCGGCGCGAACCATTACCCTGGCGGTGGGTCTGGTAGGCTTGTTCGTCCACGCTTCCCTCGATGGAGTCGCTCTTGCCGCTCACGATCACGGCCAAGAAGAGGGAATGCCCCTTGCCTTCGCGGTGATTCTTCACCGTCTTCCGGTGGGGCTCGCCATCTGGTGGCTCGTGCGTCCCAAGTTGGGGTTGCACATTGCCCTAGCCGCCGTTGCGTCCATAGCTATCGCTTCGGTCGTTGGATTCTTTTGGGCCCATGAGGCCCACGATTGGATGCACGGCACGAGTCTTTCGGCGTTTCAAGCCTTGGTCGCAGGCTCTCTGTTGCATGTGGCGGCAGGACACTCGGTGGCCCCGGAAAAACCGGCGCGCAAAGAGGCCTGGCAACTGGCTTCCGCTGTTGGTGGGCTCATCGGAATCGGCATCGTGATCGTCATCACCACCGCCCATCCTCTTCCCCACGCGGTGGATACATGCATGAGTTTCCAACGAACCTTGCTTTCCCTCGCCAGCGTGAGCGCTCCCCCTCTTCTCGTGGCCTATTGCCTTTCCGCGGTATTTCGCGTGTGTCTTCCGGACCGCCACGGCGCCTGGCTCCGCGGCAACTCCGCGTTATCACAAACGTTTCGGGGCATTAGCGCGGGAGCCTCGGCCAATACTTGCGCATGCACGCTCAACCCCCGCTACGAAAGCCTGGTTCGTCGTGGCATTCCCCCATCGGCGGCCATCGCATTTTTGGTGGCCACGCCAGTTCTTGGCGTCGCTTCCCTGCTCGTTTCTTTCCCTTTGCTTGGAATGGAGTTGACCGTCGTGCGCATCTCGACGGGTGTGTTTCTCGCCGCGGTCATCGGGCTGATTCTTGGCAAAGCTTTGAGCCGAGGCCCCGGTCTTGCCGCATCCGTTCAACCGCTGCCCACGTGGAAACCCCGGCTTCAAGAAGGATTCCATTACGGTTTCGTCGATGTTCCGGACCGTACCTTGCCTTGGTTCGTGGCGGGCATCGTGGCCGCGGCCATGATGGAACCGATGCTCGATCCAGCGGTGTTGGCAAGGCTTCCTTCAGGCCTGGATATCCCGCTGCTTGCCCTATTCGGAACACCTTTTTTCTTTTCCGCCCTGGGAGCCACGCCCGTGGCTGCCGTGCTCCTTCACAAGGGTGTATCGCTAGGGGCCGTGATCGCTCTTTTCTTGACGGGCCCCGCGGCCAATATCTCCACGTTTGCCTTGTTGCGCGCCCTGCACGGACGAAGGGTAGCGATTGCCTTTTTTTTCATCTTGGTTTCTGCGGCGATGGCTATTGGTTACGTCGTACATATCGCGTTTCCAGGAAAAACCGTTTCACTTCACGCGCTGACGCCAAGCCCCGTGCATAACGCAGCTCTCGCGCTGCTCGCCTTGATAGCCGTTTTTTCTCTGCTTCGGCAAGGCGCCCACGGTTTCGTATCCCAGGTGGTCGAACTACGTGACCACCATCATCATGACCATGAGCATCGTGGGCCAGCTCCCCACGGGCATGAGCCGCAACACCATGACCATGCTCATGACCACGAGCATTCATGCGCACACCACCCTGGCCATGAGCATCCGGGCGCGCACGATCATGACCACCAACATTCATGCGGGCACGGACATGAGCATGAGCACGCCGGACCTTGAGCAGTTTCGCAAGCAACGACTTCGTGAGGCGGGTTTACGTGCCACGCCTTCGCGGCTGGCCGTCTTGGAATTGCTCGATCGCTCTTCCGTACCTTTGAGCCATGGGGAGGTCGTGCAGGTTTTTCGCGCAAAACCCTGGGATCGGGCCACGTTGTACCGCAACTTGCTCGATTTGGTACGCGGGAGGCTCGCTCGCCGAATCGACGTGGGTGATCGAATCTGGCGTTTTGAAATCGCCACGCCGCATCCCCACGACACCTCGCATCCCCATTTCGTTTGCACCACGTGCAAGCAGATTTCATGCATGCCCGGGATCGACCTTCGCGTCATTCGGAGCGAAGACATCCCCAAAGCCGTGCAGAATCAAGAAATAGATGTGGAAATTCGCGGACTTTGCGACATTTGCCGTTCGCGTTCGAAACGGTGAACGCGCCTCGGCTCAATGGGCGTGCAAGTCGGGGATACAGTAGTCTTTGCCCGCGATGGACTCCACTTCGCCATCACAGGGGCAGGTTCCTTCCGCCGGACACACGCATGCGCCGTGATGATGATGTTCATGCTCGTCGGCGTGCTCATCGTCATGCTCTTGGCATTCTTCGGTGATGGCATCGGGCGAGACACAAGTCGTGCCATCGAAAAGAAATCCATGATCGCAATGACAATGGCCCGCGTGAGCGCTTCCATGCTCGCCACAATCGATGGGCGCTTCGCCCCCTTTCCCATCCTCGGTAAGGCAAGCGGATAAGGAAACAAGCAGCGACAGCCCCAGCACGCAAGCGCTCTTGGCACCTAGATTCAACCCATTCATCCCATTGTCTCCCTCGGAAAAGCGCCTCGAATCAATACGTATGAGCGCCATGGGCGCCCGCGGAAACCTCGAGTTGGAGAAAGCCGGCGAAACTGGTTCCCAAAAGCTCCGCGTTTTCCAATGAGTATTGCATCCGAACCCGTGAGAAATGGCTCGGCATATAGCTGACCTGCGCGCTGGCTCGTTGCATGTCGAGACCGAAAGCGGCGCGGCCATTGTCGGCGCTGGGCGCATCGCCCCCCACTCTTCGCCATATCTCGCCTCGCACGCCGGTATTCCACTCTTTGGACAGACCGAAAACCAGGTCCGAATATCCGCCGATATCGCGCCATAGGTCCTGGGGAACCTGCACGGCCCGGCTCCAGCCCTCCGCCGTCCACTTGACATACACAAAACCGCTTTCCCCATAGCCAATGGGCCGCCATTTCAACAACAGGTCGGCACCATACGCTTCGCTGCGGTTTTCTTTTTCCGGGGCAAAGGTGGAGGTGCCATGAACGGCGTTGAGCCCAATCTGCAATCCCCAATCATCCCCCACATCGAGAAATTGTACGATGCGAGCTGGGTACACGAAGTCCGCCATGACCGGTGCCCCGTAATCCGTGGACTTGGTGCGAAACACACCGGCTTCGCCGATCTGCAAAGCGCCAACGACCTCGACATACCAGGGCAAGGGCAACAATACCGAGACCTCGCCGCCAGGCAGGGTCAGCCCTCCGCCTCCAAACAAGAATTGGTTCGGCAACGGATGCACCACGAAATCCCAAGTATGCAAATGCGTGGGATTGTGCCGCCCGATCTGTGATTTGAATTGCCCCGCTCGAACCTGCAAGTTCCAGGGCAAGGCCGTGGTTGTCAAAAAGACTTCCTCGATATGCCCATGACTCAGACTATGCGCAAGGTCGATGCGAAAAAATGGATCGATGGGTGCAGAAGCCGCAAGTTCCGCGTTTTGAATGAACGGACCGTTGGTCGTGGGAGCATGTCCTCCGAATCGCAACCGGTTGTCTTTCGAAAATGCGCTGAAAGCCGCATCGAGGATGATCGAGATCGAAGGGTTGGTTTCGTTGCCAATGACCTCCTTTCCAAGATAATTCGCTGGGTCTTGTTGTCGTTGCTCGAACGCGATGGCCGCCGATCCGCGAGACGCATTCAACGAAGAATCGTCTTTGTCGGCGGCTGCCGTCAACTCGGCCATCAATGCGGCATCCCCAGTGGCCGAGCTGGCATCGGACGCGCCAGGGTTCGCTGCCCCTGACCGGGTCGCATCCTCCGAGGAGGCGCTCGGTGGTTTTTGTGGATTGTCTTTCTCACCATCCGGCACGGGTGTCTGCTGCGCCATCGACACCGCGCTCACACTCAACGCCGCGATGATCGTCGCGGCAACCCGTGTTTTCATCGTTCCTCCCAAAGGCGATCGATGATCGCCACGTTCATCCCATCATGGCCCGCACTCATCGCTTCCCTTGCCACAACCGCCCAGCGATGACAGCGGGAAGTAAAAACAAGGCAGTAACCACCGCCATGCATGGTCCCGTCGGCACCGAGCCCACGAAAGAAATCCAATACCCCAAAAAAGCAGAAGCCGCTCCTATCCCCGCCGCGAACAAAAACACCTTTCGCATGTCCGAAAATGCACTCAATCCCGCGGCCGCGGGGAGAACCGCAAACGCAAAAACAGGCATCGCTCCAATCGTTTTGGTAGCCACCGAAATCGTTAGACCGACCGTGAGAAATAGAACCGTATCCAAGACGCGCACGGGCACACCATGAGCTTTGGCCGTGGGGGAATCGAACGATACCAGAAGGAAAGGCCGCATCAGCCAGCCGTGCAGGCTGAGCACCACGCCAGCCACGACCAGCGCCACGACCATCTGCCCTGTTTCGACCGCCACCGCATTGCCAAAAAGAATGTCATTGATGTCATGGCTATCCTGCGGGATTCGATCGCCGATGATGAGCATCAACGCCGAGGCAAGCACATACGCCACACCAATGACCGCATCGCGGCTCAATCGCCGAGGCTCGGGCATCCATCCAAGCAATAGCGAAGCAGCCAACGTCACGACTCCCGCCACCAGTTCCGGAGAAGTCCACGGCGTGCCCTGTTCGAGTCCCAATAGCGTGGGTAGCAAAAACGCGAAAACGACACCGAGCCCCGAGACCTGGGAAAGCGCTGCGGGCAAAAAAACCACGCGTCGCAGAATCATGTACACGCCCACCACGGCACAAGCGGCTCCCACGGCGCAAGCGGCAATGACGGCTTCGAGCCACAAGAAGGAAGAGCCCCAGAAACTCATGCCCTTGCTCCTTGCCCCGCGCATCCACAACGCACGATGACCTGTCCCGCGGCATCGAATACCTGCATCGGTTCGCGATAAAGCGCCGTGAGCGTTTCGGAATTCAAAAGTTCGTTGGCTTCTCCCACGGCAAATAGCGGAATATCCTTGTTGATGAGCGCCATTCGATTCGCGCGACCCGCCACCAACGAGATCTGATGAACCACCAACAAAATCGCCGTGCCTTGCACTCGAAGGCCGCTCACGAAATCCAACAACTCCACCTCGGAAGGAATATCCATGCCCGCGGTCGGCTCATCGAGAATCAATAGGTCAGGCTCTCGGACAAGCGCCCGCGCCATGAGCACACGCTGCTGCTGACCTCCCGATAAATCCCGCAAAGGCCGAGTTCCCAACGACTTCATGCCCACGCGGTCGAGAGCCACCATCGCCTCCTGTTGCGAGGCCGATGACAACACCCAGCCAGCCTTTCCTTTCGCTTTCGGCCCCATGGCCCCCGCGCGAACCACCTCGATCGCCGACATCGGAAACAACGGGTCCATCCTCGAACGCTGGGGTACGTAGCCAATTCGCAGGGAAGGACGAGCATGTACCTTTCCCTCGACCGGCGCGACGCTCCCCAACAAAGTCATCAACAGCGTGGACTTGCCCGCACCGTTGGGACCCACGAGGCCAAAAAAATCATGGGCAAAGACCTGGAAGGAAATCCGGTCGACCAGGGCTTTTCCTCCGTAACCAATGGATAAATTATCGGCTTTTAGCAGCCAGGAGTCGTTCATTCGCCGTTCCCCATTCCCATCACAAACGCGCACGGGTGGCTGTGATCGAAACACCTCCGTCACCCGATTCGCTGATTTCGCTCGCGCTCAGTTCGTCAACTCCGCCACGAGACGATCAATGAGCTGCACATAACTCGACGTTCCTGCCGCTCCTACCATCGTGGGCAGCACTTTGAGTTCCGCTCCGGATTTTTGTGCAAATATTCTCGATAGTTGTGTGGGATAGAAGGATTCCTGCACCACGTACTTGATGCCTTGTCCCTGCACGCGCTGGATGAGTTCGGCAACATGGGCCGGCTTGGGAGGAATACCCGGTTTGGGCTCTAATTCGCCCGCCTGCACAAAGCCGACGAAGTCCAAAAAATAAACCCAGCTTTCATGATATACGACCACCTTCGTGCCTTTATGCGGCTCGAGACGCTTGCGCCACTCCGCCATTTTGCCTTCCAGACGGCGCACGAACGCATCGGCCCCGGCTTTGTAGGCATCGGCATTGTCCGGGTCGATCTTCGCCAAACGCTGGGCAATCCCACGCGCCAATCGCACACCGTTGCGTGGGTCCGTCCAATAATGCGGGTTTCCCCCGGGATGAATATCCCCCTGGGAACGGTCCGGTGACCGCACCTGCATCGGCGGTATCAACGTCGAACAATCCAAATACCCGGAACCACCACGCTGCACATTGCCGTTTCTCGCCCCCGTCATCAAAGGAGGAAGCCAGCCCGCTTCCAAGTCCATGCCCGCCACAAGCAGCATATCCGCCTTGTTCAATTCGATCATCAAGCTCGGCTTCGCATCCACATAATGCGGATCCTGCGTCGGCCGCACCATCGACGTCACCGATACATGCTCTCCACCCACTTCCTTGGCGATCGCTCCGAAATCGGGAATCGTCGATACAATCTTAACCTCCGCCCTCGCCACCATTCCCACAGACAACATCATCGTGACAATGAGCCACGTCAACCAACTTCTCATGGTTCACTCTCTCCTGAGCCAAGCGCCGCAACGCCCCTGCGTTCGTTCGGCACCTTTCCTCGCACTTTATGAGTTGATTCCTCAGGCCCCACACCAGGGCCGCCTAGCCGCTAGTACTACAGATCCTTTCTTCGTTCCACATTAGGACCGGGGCGTAAGAACCCACGGGAACTCAAGAACCAGCTTGTCCAACAACTCATGAAGAACACCTTGCAGCGGCGTTGGCTCCCA